>Ga0137423_1000007_pt1 | contig 219018 bp, 200 predicted proteins | sample EasRivERMZT600_2_FD_102326 | JGI IMG/M metagenome (GOLD analysis project Ga0137423, IMG submission 102326) | Soil microbial communities from meander-bound floodplain in the East River, Colorado, USA - East River MetaG ERMZT600_2 | ecosystem: Environmental > Terrestrial > Soil > Floodplain ...
GATGACGCGGCAGCAATCCTCCGCATCACCCTGCGTTACGTACCGTGATCCGCACAACGGACACGGATACCCATCCAACCGCCCATCACGCTCTGCCTTCCGCAGGAGCTGTACGAATTTCACGTACTCTTTGTCCTTCATGAGCACCCCGCTCTTGTCCCGCTTTTCCATGCCCAACTCCTCCGCGTTGAGGTGAAAAAACCAGGCATCCGCCTAAACCGTTCGAAAGGGCCGGGATACACAGGATGCTGTGTCCTGACGTGCCCAGGGTACTACATCTTGCGGCCACCGTAGGGGAAGCCACAAGGGGTCGTCAAGGACAAATTGCGGAAGAATCAGCGCTCATGCGCCCAAGAGTGTCGTGCGGCAACATCGACGCAAATAATATAGCCGCGAAATGCGGATCGCGCAAGCTACCTGTGTGCGCGGAGCGATGTGGTTGCGAAGCGTCGACGCGCGAGCATTAGCGCAACGCGCGATCGAGATCCGCTTCGAGATCTTCGATATCTTCGATGCCGACGGAGATGCGCACCAGTCCCGGTGTAACACCGAGCTTCGTGCGATCGGATTCGGGAACGCTGCCGTGCGTCATCGAAGCGGGGTGGCTGATCAAACTTTCGACGCCGCCCAGGCTCTCGGCGAGCGTGAACACCTTCACCGATCGCAGCACCTGGTCCGCGCGTTCCAACGAACCGACGTCGAACGAAATCACCGCGCCGAATCCGCGCGCCTGTCTCTTCGCGAGCGCGTGGTGCGGGTGATCCGGCAAGCCGGGATAATTGACGCGCGACACGCCTTTGTTCTCGGCCAGAAACTTCGCCAGCACGCGGGCGTTTTCCTCGTGCTGGCGCATGCGCACCGCCAGCGTCTTGGTCCCGCGCAGGGCCAGAAAGCAGTCCATGGGCCCCGGGACCGCGCCCACGGCGTTTTGCAGAAAACGCAGGCGCTGCGCGGTGGCGTCGTCGTTCAACACCACGATGCCGCCCACCATGTCGCTGTGACCGTTCAAGAACTTGGTGGTGCTGTGGACGACGATGTCCGCACCCATCGCGAGCGGCGTCTGCAGGAACGGGCTCATGAAGGTGTTGTCGACACACACGCGCGCGCCGATCGCGTGCGCCATCTCCGCCACCTTCGCGATGTCGGTGACGCGCAGCATGGGGTTGGTGGGCGACTCGAGGTAGATGAGCTTGGTCTTGGGAGTGAGCGCGCGTTCGACTTCATCCAGGTCGGCGGTGTCGATGAAGCGAAACACGAGCCCGTACCGCTTCAACACCATCTCGAACAAGCGGTAGGTGCCGCCGTACACGTTAGCGGTGACGACGATCTCGTCGCCGGGGCCGAACAGTCGCAGAATGGTGTCGGTCGCGGCCATGCCCGACGAGTACGCGAGCCCGTGCTTGCCCCGCTCGAGGGCCGCAACGTTGCGCTCCAGCGCCTCGCGGGTGGGATTCGCGGTGCGGGCGTATTCGTAGCCGCGATGCTTTCCGATGCCGTCCTGCTTGTAGGTGGAGGTTTGAAAGATGGGCGTGATGACGGCGCCGGTCTTGTCGTCCGGCGCCTGTCCGGCGTGGATGCAGTCGGTATAGAATCCCATGGGTCTCCTATCGAAATTACCTTCCCGCGAGATCGTGCTCGGCGAGCCACTTCTCCGAATGCACTTTGCTCAAGTAGCGCTCTCCCGTGTCGGGAATCAGCACCACCATGATCTTGTCGGCGTCCAAGTCGCGCGCGACCTTCAGTGCTGCAACCAGTGCTGCTCCCGACGAGCTCCCCACCAGCAGCCCTTCTTCGCGCGCGAGCCGTCGCGTCATGATCAGCGACTCGCGGTCTTCCACCAGGATCATGTCGTCCACGTACTGGAACTGGCACGTGCTGGGGATGAAATCCTCGCCGATGCCGTCGATCAGGTACTGGTGCGGCTCGATCATTTCCTTGTGATAGAAATAATGCGTGAGAATGCTCCCCACCGGATCGGCACCCACCACTTTGACCTTCGGGTTTTGCTCTTTGAGGTAGCGCCCGGTCCCGCTGATGGTGCCCCCGGTTCCCACACCGGTCACGAAGTAGTCGATCTCACCTTGGGTGTCACGCCAGATCTCGGGCCCGGTGGTGCGGTAGTGCGCATCCGGGTTCATTGGATTGTGATACTGGTTGCCGAGGATCGCGCCGGGGCGCTCCTTCACCAGTCGTTTGGCCACCGAGTAGTAACTCTCCGGCGACTCGGGAGCGACGTTGGTCGGGCAGCGGATCACTTCCGCGCCGTACGCCTTGAGCATGTACTCCTTTTCGACCGGCACCTTGTCGGGCATGGTGAACACGCATTTGTATCCCATGATCGATGCCGCCAGTGCCAAGCCCAAGCCGGTGTTGCCGGACGTGCATTCGACGATCGTGCCGCCCGGCTTCAGGGTTCCCTTCTCGATCTCGGCCCGAATCATGTGGATCCCAATGCGGTCCTTGACGCTGCCACCGGGATTGAATTGTTCGAGCTTCGCGAGCACCGTGCATTTCACGCCGTCGGTGACGCGGTTGAGTTTTACGAGCGGGGTGTTGCCGATGGTATCGAGGATGGAATCAGCGTATTTCACGCGGCGCAGTCGGTCGCTCATGCAGTCCTTACGGCGCACGTCGTGCGCCCTTGAATCGTAGTGGGGTGCGGGAAGGCGTCGGAAATGCGCGATCGCTAGCGCTTCTCGCCCTGGGGGTATATCACATCGACGGGCTCAAGCGCAAACGCGCCGCGAATGCGGTCAACGCAGCAGCACGATCTTGCGCACTTCCTCTGCTTCGCCGGCCTGCACGCGCAGAAAATACACGCCCGATGGAACCTGCAGCCCGTCTTGGGTGGTCCCGTCCCACCGCATGGTGAGCACGGTGTTCAGCTCGCTCGAGGTCTTCAAGGTACGTACCAGCTGCCCGCGCACGTTGTAGACGCGAATGTCGACGTCGGTAGGGACGCGAGTGGGGCCCTGCGACGTTTCGTTGAAGGTCTTCGGCACCGCCACGGAAAACGTCACCGTGTCGCGCGTCGGATTGGGCGCCACATCGGACACCAGATCGGTGACCGGCACCATCGCGGTCTGCACCACCAGTGCCGAGCGCGAGACGAATTCTCGCGTCCCGCCCCCTTCGCTCGGCAGGTCGAAGACGCCTTCGATGTAGTAGCGATAATCAGTGCCCACCGTGATGTCGAAATCTTGGAGCAGGAATACCGGTTGGCCCAGCGGACCGATGCGGTTCGGCGCCACGTTCTGCGCTAGCAACATTCCCGGCATGGCGTCGCCTTGCTCGAGTCGATACACGTCGAACTTCGCGCCGAAGGTTTCGCCCGGGGTTTCCCACGAGAGGTCGATTCGATTCCACTTGGGGACGGCGACCAGGCGATCGTAGCGCACGCCCGCGAAGTAGACCATCTTGGTCGCGAGGCGCGACCGAAAGCCGGCGTTGTTTTCCACCTGGACGTTGAGCATCGCAATCCCGGTCTGCGCGATCGCCAGCGTGAACTCGACCTCCTCTTCGATCTCGTTCCAGCTCCCGTCGACGGGATCGAGACCGAGTTGGAGTGTCCCGAACACCAGCTTGCCGTCGTCGAGCGGGAGCGCGTAGCTCACGCGATTGAGGCCCTGGTTCGGATTCATATTGTCGACCGCGGTCGCCCTGGCCGTGAAGCGCAGCGTGTACGAGTTGGTCGTCACCGTTTCCGGGCCCTCGGGGAAGAACGTGATCACGGGCTCGGCTTCGAAGATATCGGGGACCGCGTTGCCGTTGCCGTCCAGCACACCCAGGTGACCGTGGCTCCAGTCGCACCACGGGCGGTTCTGATTGGTTCGCGCGGCGGTGTGCATGATGCACGGGACGTGCGGCGTGCAGCGGGACTGCTCGCCGTCCGGACCCGTCATGGTCACGTTGCCGTTGTCGACGTCCAGATATCCCGAACGCGTCGCGCACACGGCCGGCGACCCCGGGTACTCGTCGAGGGTCCAGAACAAGTGGCCGATCTCGTGGTTGACGATTTGCGAGTACACCAGCGTTTCTCCGACCCCGTTGATGTCGGTGCCGGCCGGAAACGGCTCCACCATGTAGGGACCGCCCAGGTACGCATAGGCCGTGTAAGGCGCGTTACCGCTCTTGAATCGATTGTTCGGGGTGTTGCGGCTGCACGCGATGAACGACGTGACCACCCACTGCGCGTGCCACCGCACGCGCTCGCTTTCGTTGAACTCGTGTACTGCGGCCGGCGCTTCGTCGGAGTTGGTTCCCCAGCCCATGGTTCTCATGGCGTCGAGGATCCAGCGCCCGTCGCTGCCCATGTCGTGCGTAATGGGCTCGTACCCGGTGGCGATTCGCTCGAAGTGATGGATGACGAAGCCGATGTCCATGTTCGGAAACTTTCCCTGCCACGACAGGAACGCGGCCGTCGAGCCCGCCTTGGCCTGCCGTAGGTCCTCGTCCGACCAATTCTCGAAGTTGGGATCGCGGAGCCCGTTGCTCTCGGGATACACGTAATTGGCGAGGATGTAGCCGCCCAGAAACTCGGAGTTTTGGTTGAGCTTGCGCGCGGCGGGCGAGAACGTGCCGGTCGCGTCGCGCACGCGCGCGTTGTCGATGGTGCGCTGGATCTCGTCGACACGCTCGGGCGATAACGTCATGACGACGTCGCGAAACGCGTCGGGGTCGCTGGTGTCGGTCGCGGGGGCCTCGGCGCCATCGCCCTGCTCCGCCAACGCGTAAGCCTCCTCGATCCAGTCCGAAGACGACCCGCTCGGCACCAGAGCGCGCAGCGACTTGGCGCCCCGTGCGCGAAAGGCCGTCTTCGCTCCCACCGCTTGCACCTCGCGAGCCACAGCGGGCGGGACGTCGCACACGATCACCATGTCCGGAACGAAGAGATTGACGTTGCGTGCGCCGGCGGCCAGCAACGCTTCGCGAAACGCAAGCGCTTCCGCGTCGGAGGCAGCGCTCGCGAGCCAGTACGTACGCTCGGCGCCCGCCAACGACACGGGCCGTCGAATATCGACCGATCGCACCTCGTGGGCGCGGGCGTTTTGGATGGTGAGGGAAAGACACGCCAAGGCTACGGAAGCGGCCAGGCATCGGGAGGATGAACGCATCGTGGTGACTCCGCGTTGAAAGTCTCGTCTGTTCAATTCAGGGGGACGAGACGAGCGACTTCGCGCCCTTGCCAAAGGCGACGACGACGCTGGTCGTCCGTGACCGGCGGGGCCCCGATTGGGGGATGCCGCGCACGGCCGGGATCGTCTTCGATTCACGCTCGCGTTCCACCACGCACCGGGCCAGGTGGAACACCGGGATCGCGTCCGACGTCCAAACTTCGACGCGATCGGTTCGTCGTTGCACAATCTTTACGCGCCCCGACGGAGTTTCGTTGCTTTCGGTCTTCTCGAAGCGGCGCGACTCGCACGAAAGCTTGCCGGCCGGCGTCGAGATGGTAGCTCGTGGGGTGACGACCCAATCGCGATCGGAGGTGGGGGAGATGATCGTGAGCCGCTTCAAGTCGTGGACGTCGCCCGGCTCGACGGGTCCGCGGCCCCTACGAATGTAATACCGGCTCACATATCGGTAAAGAGAATCGCCGTCCGCCATTCGTTTGACGTCGTCGTCGACCAGAGCCCGGGCCAGGTCCCGGTCCTCGGGGCCGGCCGAAACCTTCCCGTTTTCGATCTCCAGCCAGTACGCCGTCCCTCCCGAGGTCCGTTCCCTGCCCACCACCGCGATGTAGACCGCGCTCGAGTCGACCACGTCCATGGCCTCGTCGACCACGATATACCGGCACCAGGCGCCGACTTCGAAGTCGATGGTACGGATGTCGATGCCGGGAAGCAGCACCGACCCTGCGTCCGCCGCCCGCGACGGAGCGACGCCGAGCCACACCGCCAACCCCACCGCGGCGATCGCGAGCGCGCGCTCAGTGCGCAATCTTGGGCCAGTCGGTTGCAAAATCGAAATCGGGGTCGTCGTTGGACGTGTGGCACTTCACGCAGCTCTGGATCGCGGTCGCGCGGTACGAGCCGTCGCGCGCGTGCTGGCTCCCGGGCCCGTGGCAGGCTTCGCACTGGACATCGATCAAGTCCACGGAGGCCCCGCGCATGCGCACCCCTTGGAAGCCGCCCGCTTCGCCGTAACCCGTCACGTGGCAGCCGACACAGTTGGTGTCGCGATGGACGAATTGGGAGGCCAGGGTCGCGTACGCGTGCGCGTGCCGCGTGTGCGCATACACGTCGAACTCCTCGACGTGACACGACTGGCAAGCACCCACGCCGAGAAAGCTCCCCGCGAACGCCTCGTGGTCGTCGCCTTGGACCTGCTGGCGCGCGAAGAGCTCTTTCTGGAGCTTGCGATTCTCTTCCTCGAAGGTTTCGATGCGCTTGATCATCTCGGGATCGTCGCGATAGGACGCGTCCATGATGTGCATGCGATTGAACGTTTCCGCAATGTGGTGGTCGTCTCCCAGCCGGATGTCCAGCTCGCCGATGTTCTGCCCCTGCGACGTCGCGCGCAGGAGACTCGCGTCGTGCACCTTCTGGGGCTGGCCCAGCGGACGCCCTTGCGGGTCGTGTCCGAGGACGACGAGGTCGATGCCCGGCACCGCTTGCAGCAACGCCACCGCGTCGTCGTCGCTCATGTGGGCGAGGACCACGAGGATGTCGCAGGCGGCCCGCAGCTCCGGCACCACCGACTTCGCGACTTCGATCGGGTCGGCCAGCGAATACGTGATGGCTTCGACCGGCGCGTCTTTCTTGGGGGCGGTCTTCTTCATCTTGGTGGCGGGCGAGATCAAGCCCAGAAAACCGAAGCGGGCGCCGCCCTTGGTGACCACGCGGTAGGGCGCAAACGCGGAGCCGAGGCGATCGGCGGTGGCGGACGCGGGGCCGTCGGCTCGAACGCGAAGCGAATCGTTCTTGGCGCGGAGGTTCGCGCACACTACGGGGAGCTTGAACCCCCGCACGTCGGCGACCAAGGTGGCGAGACCGAAATTGAGGTCCATCTCGCCGATCCCGATGGCGTCGTAGCCGAGCTCGCCCATGGTGCGCGCGACGAAATGGGACTTGGCCTCGTTGAACACGTCCGCTGTCCCGTAGAAATCCCCCGCGGTGCAGAGGACCACGGGTGCTGCCTGCGCGCGCAAGTCCTTGAGCAGCGCCGCCCGCCGTGCGAATCCACCCGCCGAATTCTGATTGCACCCGCACGGTCGATAGTAGGCGCGGGTGTCGCTCTCATAGACCAGGCGTACGTCGGGCGGCCAAGGAGCGTCCGGAAGGACGACGGTGGGCGCCTTCGACTCGCCCGAGGGGGGGGCTTGAGAGGCGCCGATCGCGACCGCAGCCGCGAGGCCGATTATCAAGAGGGTCCCGTACCGCATGGTGCTGCTCAATATACACCAAACGAAGGAACCGCGCCGCGGGAGGTAGTCGCGCGTGGGTGGCGTCCAGCGGCGGGTGGCGCACAACGGGCGCCCACAAGGCGAGGAGTCTAGTGCGTAGGCGCGGACGACGAGCCGCCGTGGGCTGTTGTGCGACAGGACCCGCCGCAGCGTTCGCAGAAACAAAAAAGCAGGCGGGGCGCTGTTGTGCGCTCCGCCTGCCGAGCAGTCTTCGAACTGCCGGGTCCCTACACCTTAACGCGGTCCTTCAGAGCACGGCCCGCAGAGAAGGCTGGGAACTTGGTCGCTGGAATCTCGATGGTCGCGCCCGTCTGCGGATTCCGACCCTCGCGCTTCTTGCGCCGACGGATCACGAACGTTCCGAAGCCGGTGATCTGAACCTTACGACCCGACTTGAGCTCGTTGGCGATGATGCCGTTCTTGGGCTGTGTGCTAAATATCGCGTCGACGACGTTCTTCGCATCTTTCATCGTGAGCCCCGTCTTCTGAGCTACGCGTTCGATCAATTCGGTTTTGTTCATTCTGTCACCTCCTTCCCGGTCTCACGCGCACTCTATCGACGGTCAAAAAAACGTGTCAACATATATTCCCTTGTTCGTGGCGTGGCGACGCGGGGTTTCGGGGGATATCTTCGGTCGCCCTACTCCGCCTACCCTAGAATTGCCCCATGAGACCGCTCCCGACGCCCCGGTTGCCCGATTCGCCGTAAAGCTCGGGATGGGCCTTTAGGGCGATGCGAAAGTAATATTCCCACTGGTCGCCCAGTTGCTGACGCGAGAATCCGATCTCCCAGCAGTGCAGATCGCGCGTAACCCCAATGTACTGCCCGGACCGCTGGCGGCCTTCGATGTCGTAGATGGTGGAGTAGTCGATGCGCCAATTGTCGGTGAGCTTGACGTCCCAGCCGACCCGGAGTGTGGAGCTGATAGCGCCGGCTGCGTTCTTCGAATAGGAGAGCCCGAGCACGATATTCCAGGGCTGGCGCCCCTCTTCCACCTGGAGCTCGTCCTCGGCCTGGTCCGGCGCTCGCTCGCCGTATGCGTCCCGCTGCCGCAGATCGACGCCGCCCTCTTCGAATTCCTCGTTGGCGTCTTCGCGGGTGGTGTCGAGCGACGCGGTCACGTTCAGCTCGCGCACCTCGACTTTCGACGAGGTTCCGAACGGATGCGTTCCCCCCAGGCGAAAGGTCGAGGTCGCGCTGGTCGATTGCAGGTCGAAATTGTACGGATCGAAGATGTGGTTGATGGAGAAATTGGTTCCGAACAACACGAAGTTGAGCCCGCTCGAGATCTGCGACCACGCGCGATCGCTCGGCGTATCGGGACGATACGACGTCGCCACGTTCCACAACAGCACGCCGGAGAGACGGCGCAGCTTCTCTTCTTCGGTGGCCGTGGTGTCGGCTTCGTCGCCGGCGACTTTCAAGTCGAACGCGTTGCGAAGCGTCAAGCCCACCAATTGCGATCGTGTCCGGGTGTCTTGGGCGGGCTGGAAGCTGTAGCTCACCGACGGCGTGACGGTGTGACGGATACCGCGTAGGCGTCCGATATTGGGATAAAACGTTCCGTAGATATTGGTGTTGGCGTTGGCACCGGTGCGCCACGTGAAGACGTGCTCGGTTTCCGTCGAATCGAGCGCGGAAACGAAAACCGTGTCGACGCCGGTGCCGGTGGTGCGGAAAAAGGAGAACGCGTCCCGCTGGAAGTCGATGCGCGTCGACCTCAAGTCGGCCGATATGGACGGCGACACGGTCACGAATCCGACTTTCTGCGGGCTCTGCACCCCGAGCCTGGCCAGCGCCTCGCTGAAGTCGTCGGTCTCGAACAACTTTTCCTTCAAGGTGCGATTGAACGACAACCCCGGCGAGACACGCGTGTTGCGAAGCAGGTTCTCCCAAAAACCTTCCGCCGTCCCGGTCTCCGTTCCGAAGTACAAATTCCACGACGGGATCGAGAGTTGGATGCTGGGCAGCGTCGAGCTTTTCACCAGCGCGGTCGGGTCGACGATGTTCAAGTTCTGCGTGCGGCTCGCGGAGGCGCTGAACCCCACCGTGTCCCAGCTCTTGCGCAACGACACCGTCGAGCGAATGGAGCGGTCGATGTAGCGATCGACGTCGTCGATGGTGTTCACACTCTGCACGGCGTCGTCGCTCGAGACGAAATTAAGGCTCGCGTTGAGCGTGAATCGCTCTCCCAGCGTTTGATTGTGCGCGCTGTCGAACGTCCATTCGGTCGTGTTGTCGGTCATGTCACGGTAGTAGTTGTAACCGAGCGAACCGCCCAGGCGGTAGCGCAGCGCGTAGCGGTTGTCGACGTGCAAGCGCCAGGATTGGTCTTCGTTGAAGTCCGCGACAAAGGTGAAGTCGGTGTAGTCGTTGGTGGCCCAATAATAACCGAGACCGCGGATGAATCGATTTTCGCTGCCCGTGACGCCGAATTCGATATCGGGACGCATGATTCCGGATCGACGCCCACGCGCAATGCTGTTGGCCATGAACGGGAGTGCAAAAATGGGCGTTCTTCCGATGTGGAGCCAGATGGGGCCGCTGAACACCTTGTCGTCCGGATACACCTTCATGTGCTTGGCGGCGAAGTGATAATGCGGCTCTTTCAAGTCGCAGGTCGTGTACCACGAATTCCAAACCTTGAGCTCGTTCTCTCCCACCTTGGCCAGGTTTTCGCCGCTGTAGTAGCCTTGGTCGTACTGCGTCGAGCCTTGCACCACCAGCCCCGTCTCTCCCTCGAGGTCGTAGTCCATGCGCTCGCCGACGATCGCTTGCCCGGCGTCGGTCAGGGTGGGAGAGCCGGTCGCTTCGAGCACCTGCACCGACGAGTGGTAGGTGATGTTGTTCGCTTCCAGCCGGCTGTCGCGATAGTCGACGCGCGCCTTTTCGTCCAGCAGCAAGTCTTGCGTGTCCGCGTAGTAGCGAATTCGCTCCGCCGCGTATTGCACCTTTTCGGCGCGGGTCGGAAACGAGACGTAGGTGAGGGAGGTATCGGCGGACGCGCGCAGACTGTCGGCGGTTTCGTTGCTGTTCAACTTGACGTAGCGGTAGACCCCCGTCGCCCCGCCGCGCACGTCGACGAAGTCGACTTCCTCGGTTCCGAAGCGAAAGAACATGTTTTCGCCTTCGATCGAGTTGCCTTCCACCTTGCCCGGGTTCTTCGGGTAGTACTCGCTCTTCGCTTTGCCCCTGACTCGCACCGAATCCACCCCGCCGTCGTGTAGATAGAGCGTGATGGAATCGCCTTGGATCCAGCTGTCGCGACCGATCACGAGCGAGTCGCGCGAGGCCTCGGTGATGGCCGCGTTACCCAGGATGTCGATCTGATAGATCTCGTCGTCGTTGTACAGCGCCACCATGCGATCGCCCTTCATGGCGACGTTGTCCTGCTTCGCGAGCGGGTTCCCGTACAATTCGACGCGGCGCTGGCTGTCGTAGAGCATGGCGGAGTCGGCCTGCGTCACCGTGTTGCCCTTGATGATCTTGACGCGGTAGTAGGCGGTGGCGCGCGACGAGTCGGGAAAGACGCGCATGGTGTCGCTGACGACGGTGACGGGTTCGGCGTCGTCGGGACCGGAGACGAGCTCGGGATCGCGGTCGATCACACCTTCGCTGCGATCGCGGTAGAAGAATCCGTGCGACCCGCGCGCGACCACACCCTGCTCCTCGTCCGTGATCTCCACGTTCTGGAACGCTTCCGCCAACCCGATGCCGCGCTTGTAGAGCACGCGGTCGGCGCGGAGGGTGGAGGTCGAATCCTTCCCCACCACGTGACCGATGAACCACGCTTCGTCCTTGGTGCGCGAGTAGCGCGCTTCGTCGCAGGTGACTTCCCACCCTTCGTCGACGATGCGAACGTTGCGCCGCACGATGGCGAGGTCTTCGAGCTGGCGGTACTCTCCCTCTTCGCCCGTCATGACGAGGGTGTGCTGCACCGCCCGTACGTGACCGAAGAGCTGTGTGATCCGCTGGGTATTGAAGTTCAAACCGCGGTCGGCGGTAACGGTGACGTCGCCGTGCACGACGCGCACGTTGCCCGTGAGCTCGAGCACGGTCTCTTCGCCGATTTTCTTTAAGACGCTTTGGTCGGCGGTGACGTCGTAGTAAGGAGCGGGGGGAAGTACTGGAACTTGCGCGCGTCCGGGGCGTGGACCGGCGACCCACGCGAGGACGACGGTCAACGCGAGCGCTCCGAAGACTCTCACCAACTCACCGGGTCTTCCTAGAGGGGCGGGTTTCGAGGCGCGCGAGCATGGCCGCTCCCACCACCGCGGCGTCGTTGCCCAAGCGCGAGGGCTCGATGCGCGCGGCGCGCGCGGTATCGGCGAACGCGTAGCGCGCGATCATGCGGCGCACGTGCGGCTTCAAGGCGTCGTAGCCGCCTGCCACACCGCCGCCGATCACCACCGCCGAGGGATTGAGCACGTTGAGCATCGATGCAACCGCGATGCCGAGGTGCTCGCCCGCCTCGCGTGCCGCGGCGCGACCCACCGCGTCGCCGCGACGCGCCGCTTCGAGCACGTCGCGCGCGGTCACACCTCGACCCGAGAGACGGTGTGCGCGCTTCCACCCGCGGGCCACCGCCGCCTCGCGGGCGGCGCGAACGATGCCATATGCCCCCGCGTACGCCTCCAGGCACCCGCGCGATCCGCACCGGCAACGGGGCCCGTCGGGGTCGACCGTCAGGTGGCCGATCTCGCCCGCGAAGCCCGAAACGCCTCGGACCACGCGCCCGCCGGCGACGATGCCGCCCCCCACACCGGTCCCGAGGGTAATGAACACCAAGTCCCTCCCGCGCTCGCCGCGCACGAACGACTCGCCGAAGGCAGCACTGGTGGCGTCGTTCTCCACCACGATAGGGAGTCGGAAGTGGGAGCGCGCGATCCGCGCGAGCGGTGCGTTTCGCCACGCGGGGAGGTTGGGCGACTCGTGGAGGATTCCGCGCCGCACGTCGATCAGGCCCGCGCACCCGATGCCCACGCCGCCGATCGACAACCGGCCCGCCAGGTAGCGCGCGGCGTCGTGGATGCGCCCGAACGCGCGTGCCGGCCCTTCGCCCGCCGGGGTCTCCACCAGCCCGCGCGCGAGCACGCGGCCGTCGTCCGACACGGCGGCGATCTTGATATTGGTCCCGCCGATGTCGACGCCGATCCAAGCCCTCAATCGATAGCCTCCTTGACGTCGCCTTGGGTGGCTGCATGCAATTGCAGCCCGAAGTCTTCCACCACGCGGTGCGACCCCGTCGCGACCACGGTCGAATACGACGAGCGGTCCAGCCACGCCAGCAAACGGCGCATGGCGTCGTCGCGCGGGCCGGACGGGTTCCACAGCATGACGTTGGTGGCCGCATTCGGCAAGAGCGGAGCGAAGTAGCGCGCCCACAATTCGTGCGGCGCGAACGCGTTGTCGGCGCTGCCGGGCTCGCTGGGGGGTTCGATCAGGCACAGACACGACGCCGCGCGCAGGAGCGCCTGGGGTGCATCGAAGAGCTCCTTTCGGCGCATGAGCCCGAACACGATCGCGCATTCCCCACGGCCGCGGAACGCGGCCATGTGATTCGCGGTCGAAATCAGCGACGCCTCGTTATGAGCCACGTCCAAAACGAACGTCCGGCTTCCGCGCGGTATCACTTCGAACCGTCCTGGGAGGTAGACGCGCGAGAGCGCGTCACTGAGTCCTGCCAGCGCGGGTAGCATCCTCTCTGCCGCACCGATGGCGAGGAGAGCGTTCGTGATTTGGTGCGCGCCTGCGAACGGGATGCCCACGCGCCCGTAGTCAGCCCGCGGCGTTTGAACGCCGAATGCGATCCCGTCGAAAGACTCTTCGACGTCGGTTACACGACCGAGCTCCTCGGGACCGAAGACGGGAAAGCCGTCGCGCTCCGCGCGACCGTTCACGATCGCGCGCAGCTCGCGCGACAAATCGCCGATCAGCAGCGGAACGCCGGGCCGCGCCACTCCCAGCTTCTCGACCAGGATTTGCGCCTCGGTGTCGCCCAGGATGTGCCGGTGGTCGAGCGAGATGTTGGTGACGATGGAGATCTCGGGGTCGACGATGTTGGTGGCGTCGAGGCGGCCGCCCAACCCGACTTCGAGCACCGCGACTTCGACCCCGCGTGCGGCGAAGACGAGGAACGCGATCGCGGTCAGCGCTTCGAAGTAGCTGTACGGGATCTGGTCGCGAAGCGGGACCAATCGCGCCGCGGCTGCTTCCAGCTCATCGATGCTCGCGGGCGCTCCGTCCACCACGATGCGCTCGGCGACGTTGAACACGTGCGGCGAGGTGTAGCGCCCCGTCCGCACGCCGTGCCCGGCGAGAATGGCCGCCAGCATGGTGGTCGTCGAACCCTTGCCGTTGGTCCCGGCAATCAGTACCGAGCGAAAGCGCCGCTCGGGATGGCCCAGGCGCGCCATCAGCGCGCGCATGTGGTCGAGCCCCAGCGTCATCACCGAAGGCGAAAGAGCGAGGACGAATTGAAGGTTGGGCGGGAGTGCTAGGGGGAGATCAGGAAACGGCCGGCGACTGCGAGTCATCCTTCACTTCCTGGTCCGATGCGGATGCCGCGCGGGCGCACATGAAGTCGAGCAGCCCCTCGAGCGTGTGGCGCAGCTCGTGGCGCGGCACGATCATGTCGATCATTCCGTGCTCGAGGAGGAATTCGCTCCGCTGGAATCCTTCGGGGAGGTCTTGTCGGATGGTTTGCTGGATGACGCGCGGTCCCGCGAACCCGATCAGCGCCTTGGGCTCGGCGATAATGACGTCGCCCAAGCTCGCGAAGCTGGCGGTGACTCCGCCGGTGGTCGGGTTGGTCATGATGGAGATGAACGGGAGCCCTTCTTCGGACAGTCGCGAAAGCATGACGCTGGTCTTCGCCATCTGCATGAGCGAGAAGATCGACTCCTGCATGCGAGCCCCGCCCGAGCGCGAGAGCGAGATCAGCGGGCGCCGGCGATGAATCGCATCCTGTGCCGCGCGCGCGAACTTCTCGCCCACCACCGAGCCCATGCTGCCGCCCATGTAGGAGAAGTCCATGATGGCGAGCACGACGTCGCGGCCGTCCATCGACGCGAAGCCGGTGACCATCGCATCTTCCATACCGGTCTTCTCGTGGTACTCGCGGATGCGGTCCTTGTACTTCTTCAAGTCTTTGAACTGGAGCGGGTCACCGGAGATCAATCCGGTGTGGGTCTCGCGAAAGGTCCCCGGGTCGGCCAGGATCTCGATGTACTGCTGGGTGGAGATCATGAAGTGGTTGCCGCACTTCGAGCAGGTCCACAACCGCTTCTCGAGCTCTTTGACGTAGAGGATCTCCCCGCACAGGTCGCACTTCTTCCAGAGGCCGTCGGGGATCGGCTTCTTCTGGATGGGCTGGACGCCCCGTCTTTCCCTGCGGAACCAGGACAATGAAAAGCACCGTCCTTCCTGGCATGGGGGGTTATCGGGACTATAAAGGGCAACCGTCGGGTGTCACAACCTGTAATCCAGGATGCCCGGTCGACGGGCCCCCGAAGAGTGATAACTCCTTACGTAATTATGAGTTGTCGAATAACTCCGGCCAGCCCTCCGGCCGACCTCCGGCCTGCTTCCAGGACTTCCTGGTGGTTAGGACGCGAGGAAGCTATCCCGGTACACGGGTTCGTCACGAGTGCCAGCGCCGCCGCGCGCAACCCGAGGCGGCTGGCCGCCGCCAGTTCTGGCGCGGCCGACATGGTGGCGACGTCGCCCCAGTCTTGTAACACGCGAACCTCGGCCTGGGTTTCGTAGGCGGGACCGACGCCGCACACAATCGTCCCGCGCTGCCAGGATAAACGCGCCGCCGTGGCCGCGCGCTCTATCTCGGCCGAGAGGCCGCGATGGATTCTAAGTCGCTCCGCGTTGACATTACCTGCCCAGGCCGGCCCGGCCCCTCGCACGAGATGCTCGCGATTCTGGAAATCGATCACATCACGCGCGATCAACAGATCGCCGGCGCCGAGCCGGCGATGGAGGGCGCCCGCGGCGGACGCCATCACCAGATCGGTGACACCCGCTTGCGCCAGCCATTCGACCAGACGCGCGACGGCGTCCGGCTCGCCTTCGTACACGTGACGGCGCCCCACCACCAGCGTGCAGGGGTACCCGTCGATGGCACCCTCCAGCACGCACCCGACATGGCCTTCCACCCCGCACGCGCCCACGCCGGGTATGTCGTCGAAGCGCACTTCGCGCGTCGTCGTCATCGCAGCCGCCAGCGGGTCCATGCCGCTACCCGCGATGAACGCGAACCTGCGCGCGCTCACAGGCGGGCTCCCAGCCGCTTGGTCATGACCAGCGCGTCCTCGTCGTTGTCGTGGTAGTAGCGCCGCCGAATCCCGACCGGTGCGAAGCCCATCGACATGTAGAGCAGCTTGGCGGGGTCGTTGGAGACGCGGACTTCGAGTGTCACCAGGTGGCACGCTTCTTCGCTCGCAAGCCCGATCACGTGCGCGAGCATGCGGCGCGCGATGCCGCGCCGCTGGTGGTCCTTCGTCACGGCCAGGTTCAGCACGTGGACTTCGCCGCGCAGGAACCACGCGATCACGTAGGCGACGATGACGCCGTCGATTTTCGCAACGAAAGAGCGCGAGAGCCACTTCTCTTCCACTTCCTGTCGAAACATCGCTTCCGTCCAGGGCGCGGGAAACGACTCGCGCTCGATCTCGAGCACGTCGGCGATGTGGTCGTCGGTGAGGCCTTCGAGAACGACCGGGACGGGGTCAATCATTGGGGCTCGATTCCGGCGCGGGCGCGTGCGACCGCAGGCGCTTGCGTTCGGCACCGCTCGCGCGCAGATACACGGGCTCCAGCGTGCGCACCGCGTCGCGCGAGAACGCGGGCAGCAGGTGTCCGATCGACGCCAGGTACGCGGTCGACGGAAATGCGCGCGACTCGGGGGCCAGATCGGCGCGTGGGAAACGCGCCAAGATCTCGGCGCCGTGTGCGATGGCACCGGTACCGACGAAGACCTCCGGCGCTGCCGGAATTGCATCCAGAAACGCTCCGGGCGACTCCGCACGCGGTGACACCACCGCCGCGAGCGCTGTCGCGCTCGCTTTTTCGCGCTCGTACACCGCCCCGTAGATCTCCCCACGCTTGGCGTCGATCATGGCGCCCACGCGCTCGCGTCCTTCGTCGAAGAAGGGCCGCGCGAGGAGCGAGAGCGAGTCCATGCCGACCACGTCGACCCCGGCCGCCGCCAGTCCCTTCGCGAAGGCGAGCGCGATGCGAACCCCGGTGAAGCTCCCGGGTCCCAGTACCACTGCGACGCGAGACACGTCACGCGCGGTCAATCCGTTCTCGCCAAGCAACCGTTCCACCGCGCGTGCGAGCTCGACCAAATGCGTCGCAGGCGCCGAGAACGTCGCCTCGCCGAGGACCACGCCGTCTCGCGCCAGTGCCACCGAACCAACCGCGTGCGAAGTATCGAGAGCGAGTGTAATCATTTCAAATCGCCCAGTACACGCGCGAACTCCGGTGTGGCGTATAGATGAAGCGCGCGCGCGGTTCCCTCGCGGGCGTCGATGCGCACCTCGACGTCGGCAGCATCGAAGAGCGCGGGCGATCGCTCGCCCCACTCTGCGATCAAGACCGTCTCACCGTCCAGCATGTCGAAGACGCCAATGTCTTCCACCTCGCGCTCGTGCTCGAGGCGATACAAATCGATGTGCGCGATGGGAAGCCGCCCCGCGAACGATTCCATGAGGATGAAGGTGGGGCTCGTCACCGCGTCGACCGCACCCAGGCCGCGACACAGACCCCTCACGAGAACGGTCTTCCCCGCCCCCAGCGGTCCGCTCAAGCACACGCACGCGCCGGTGCGAATGCGCGCGCCGAGTGCCGCGCCGAAGCGCTCGGTTTCGGCCGCGTCGTTGGTGCGCACCGTCTGAATGAGGCGTCGCGACATGACTCGCCCGCGCGCTAGCGCGGCGTCAAGGTAAGGCAGGGGAGGATCATCTCCTCGAGAGAGACGCCGCCGTGCTGGAAGCTCCCCTCGTAGGCCTTCTCGTAGTCGCGGAAGTTGGTGGGATAGACGAAGTAGAAATACTCCTTCGCGAACACGTAGTTCTTGGTCCCCGACTCCGTGGGCAAACGAAACTCGGCGGGCTTGCGCGTGATGATGGCCTGCTTCTCGTCGGTCTTCAGATTGTCGCCGAACTTGTAGCGCAAGTTGGTCGAGGTGTCGCGACGCCCGTAGACCAGCGCCGCCTTGCGGCCGAGGATGGAGCCGTGGTCGGTGGTGAGCACCACCTTCACCTTGGCGCGTGCGAGGTCGGCGAGGATCTCGCGCAACACCGAGTGCGAAAACCACGAGCGCATGAGCGATCGAAACGCCGACTCGTTGGGGAGGAGCTGCTGCAGGATGTCGGACTGGTTGCGCCCGTGGGTCAGGATGTCGACGAAGTTGAACACCAGCGACACGAACGGCGAACCCATGAACGCCTGAACGCGCTTCCTCGCATCCCCCGCCTCGTTGGCGGTGTGCACCTTGAGATAGCGCATCTTGCTCTCGTCCAGCTTGAGCTTCTTCAGCTGCTCGCCCATGAAGAAGGATTCGTACTTGTTCTTACTCGAGTCCTCGTTGACGCGCTCGAGCCACTTGTCCGGGTAGCGGCGCGCGATCTCGTCCGGGAACAATCCGCTGAAGATGGAATTGCGCGAGTACGGCGTCGCGGTGGGCAGAATCGAGCAATAGAAATCCCACTGCACTTCGAACTGCTCCGACAGGAAATCTTCGATCGACAACCACTGGTCCAGGCGAACGCAGTCGATCAGGATGAAGCAGATCTTTTCGCCCTTGAGCAAGTGCGGTGCTATGAAGCGCGGGAACACGTCGAGGCTCATGGGCGGTCGCTGGGTCGACGCCACCCAGTCGCGGTAGTTTTGCTCGACGAAGATCCCGAAGTGGTGGGCACAATTGAGTCGCTGGTCGTCGTGGGTCGATTCGAGGCCCGTGTTGCGGAACTGGTCGAACTCGCGGTCCCACGCGCACAATCTTCGGTGCACGCGCAGCCACGCGTCCCACGTCCCTTCCTGTACGAGCGAGTTGATCTCGTTGAACTCGCGGATGTAATCGGGCGAGAGCCGGTTTTCCTGAATCTTGGGTGCGTCGAGGATGCGCTTGCAGGCCGAATAGATTTGCAGCGGCGAGACCGGCTTCAACAGATAGTCGTGGATCTTCATTCCGATCGCGTTGTCCATCAGCCGCTCTTCCTCGTTCTTCGTGATCATCACGATGGGAAGCACCGGATCGGACTCCTTGATCTCGACCAGCGTCTCCAACCCGCCGCGCCCCGGCATCGACTCGTCGAGCAGCATGATGTCGAAGCGCCCCTCTTTGACCAGGTTCACCGCGTCCGTGCCATTGGTGGCGGTTTGGACGTCGTAGCCCTTGTCGCGCAGGAACATCACGTGCGACTTCAACAGCTCGATTTCGTCGTCGACCCAGAGAATGCGTTTAGCCATAGAACTACAAAGAATGAGGAAACAAGACGGCGGTCAAGGGTGTGCTCGGAGTATAAGGCCCGCGGACGCGGGCGACAAGGCGGGGATCGGATGCACTAGCGGGCTGCGTCGGCCTTCCGCATCTCCGCGATGAAGGTAGACTTCGTTGCCGGAAGCACGACCCTGTCGGCTTGAATGAGCGAATTGCCCTTCACGCGAAACAGTCCGTTCGTGCAATCGATCGCGAAGTACCCGGTCGGATCCTTGCCGAGGAAGACCAGCCATTGGTCCCCCACGGCGAACGGAGGGACGTTTTCTTTAGCGGCGAGTGCATGGTCGTCGGTGGGTACGGGTCGAAACGTGACGGTGTCGCTGCCGGGAGCGCCCTTCACGACCTCGGTCACCCTCATGCGGACATCGGCGCGCGGGTCGTTACTCGCCGGAGATTGCATTGTGTTGTCGCCGGGCGTGCTCGTGCGTTTGCGATGTGGCGTAATGCCTTCAATGGTCCCGATGACCGCTAGTGAGGCCTGTCCAAAAATCACATGGGGTAGACAGCGCGCAGCTGCCGTCTCAATCTCCGGATATGTGACTGCGAGTGGAGGATTCGGCGAAATCACCAACTGATTCCACCACGTGTCTCCGACCTTGCGGAAACAACCGCCGTCGTTCATGACCATGTACGATCCGCCCCGCATGTATTTCCAGTAGATGGTCGACAGAACGACTTCATTCCCGACGTTGTAGTCGGTCCGAAGCCCAGAGATTCCATGAGGAACGACCACATCCATGAAGTGCGATCCGACGTGATATCCCTTTAGCACGTGGCGTATTTCGACCTCGAGTACGATGATGTTTATCGTTGCATCGGGTCGCACGTCGCCGGGCATGAAATCCCCCATTGGAACTTCGTCACGCGACATGTCTCGAACGAAGCCGTGAACCACGAGGTCCGAATGCTCGATCAAATCGACATAGGGTGGTGGATCAGATTGCGCGCGTGGCGCAGCGATGGGCGCGATAGCGCCAAGCACGCTCAACACGGGCAAGAGAAAGACACGCCGCATTATTAAGCCGTCGGCAGTCGCACGAGGAACGTCGTGTTGCCGGGGCGTGACTCGACGAGCTTGATGGAGCCGCCGTGGTATTCCTCGACGATGCGGCGCGCGAGGGCGAGGCCGAGTCCCCAGCCGCGGCGTTTGGTGGTGAAGCCGGGGCGGAACACGTCGTCGCGCAGCGCGCCGGGGATGCCGCGACCGGTGTCGTGCACGGTGACATCGACGAACTTCCCGCCCGCTTCGTTGACGGCGCGAATTTCGATCTGCCCGCCCGCTTCACCGAGCGCGTCGATGGCATTTTTTACGAGATTCTCGAACACCCACTCGAGCAGCTCTTCGTTGCCGCGCACGCGCGCGAGATCGCCCGCGGTCAGCGAAATGGCCGACTTCGCCTGCAGGCTCGGGAGCCGCTTGTGGAAGTAGGCGACGGTGCGTTCGAGAGCACCCTTGATATCGACCGCCACCAGGTCGGGCGTCGAGCCGATCTTGCTGAAGCGCTCCGTCACCTTGTTCAAGCGGCCGAGGTCGACTTCCATTTCTTCGATCGAGCTTCGAATGTCGTCGTAACCTTTCTCGGTCGCCTTGTCCTTGATCACGTGCACCCAGCCCAACATCGCGGACAGCGGCGTCCCCAGCTGATGCGCGGTCTCTTTCGCGAGGCCGACCCAAATCGAGCGCTGCTCGCTCAACTTGAGATAGCGCAGTCCTTGGATCGCGACCGCCATGAACACCAAGAAAATCCCGAGCAGCACGAACGGCATGTAGCGCAGCTCGCGCTGCAAGGGCGACGGACCGTAGTGTACCCAACCCGAGGGCTCGTCGGCGCCCACCACGCGGATCGGAATGGGTGGGTTGGCCTGGTCGAACTCGCGGTAAAGCTCGACCAGTCGCCGGAATTTTTCGTTGGGGGGATTGTTCACATCGATTGACTCCAAGAGATTGAAGTCCTCGGCGGTGCGCTCTTCGACCGGCACGTTGTTCCACAAAATGGGAACGCCGTCGAGCACGGTGATGATGATGGGGAGATCGCTCTCGCGCACGACTTCGCGAATGTCGGCCAGGCGGCCGTCGTCGGTCACTTCGAAGATGACGTTGGCCATGTAGCGCGAGAACAATCGGCTGGTCGCCTCGGAGTTCTCGCGCATGCGCGCGATCAAATGATTCGAGTAGAGCAGCATGGCCAGGCTGAGCACGGCCACGCCGAGGAACAGGTATCCCTTCAGCCAAAATCGAATGCTGCCGCCGGGCGCCGACGCCATTCGTCAGCCCAAGTACTCCTTGCCGCGCATGTAGGGGCGCAGTCGCGCGGGGATGCGGACGCGGCCGGTCGGGGTTTGGTGTACTTCGAGCAGTGTCGCCACCGTGCGCGGCAGCGCCAAGCCGGAGCCGTTCAGCGTGTGCACGAACTTGTGCTTCTCGCCTTCGCTCTTCTTGAGACGGATCTCCGCGCGTCGGGCCTGGAAATCTTCGAAGTTGCTGCACGACGACACTTCCAGCCACTTGTCGACGCCGGGCGCGTAGGTCTCCAAGTCGTAGCACTTGGCGGCCGCGAAGCCGAGGTCGCCCGCGCACAATCCCACCACGCGATACGGAAGCTCGAGTGCCTCCAACACGGCGGTGGCGTCGTTCACGAGCGACTCCAACTCATCGTATGACGAATCGGGGTGTACGAACTTCACCATTTCTACTTTGTCGAACTGGTGCACGCGCAGGAGCCCGCGCGTGTCGGCGCCGTGGCTCCCCGCTTCGCGGCGAAAGCACGGGCTGTACGCGGTGTACTTGATGGGCAAGCGCTCGCGCTCGAGCACCGACTCGCGGTGGATGTTCGTGACCGGGACTTCGGAGGTCGGGATCAGGAACATGTCGTCGGCCACGGCGTGGTACATGTCCTCCTCGAATTTTGGCAATTGGCCGGTGCCCGTCATGGACGCGCGCGTCACCAGATACGGCACTAGTACCTCGGCGTACCCCTGCTCGGAATGGATGTCGAGCATCATGTTGATCAGCGCGCGGCAGAGCAACGCTCCGTCGCCGCGAAACACGATGAAGCCGCGACCGCTGACCATGCGCCCCGCTTCCAAGTCGAGGATGCCCAGCTTCTCGCCGATCTCCCAGTGCGGCAGGACGTCGTCGAAGGGCTTCTTGGCCACACCCACCGCACGCACGACTTGATTCGCGGTCGCGTCGGCGCCGTCGGGGACGCTCGAATGCGGGAGATTCGGCACCGTGAGCAGCAACGCGTCGAGCGCTTCTTCGATCTCTTTGTTGCGCGCCTCGAGCTCTTTGATCTTCGTCGAGGTCTCCTTCATGGCCGCGTGCAAGGGGGCGATGTCTTCGCCCTTTTGCTTCTTGCGGGCGATCTCTTCCGAGGCTTCGTTGCGCTTTTGCCGGTAGGTGTCGACGTTCTGCTGGTTGGAAACGAGTTCCGTGGAGAGCGAGAACAGTCTCTCAAAATCGATCGTCGCGCCACGGCGCGCGAGCCCCTCGCGCACGCGCTCGGGTTCCTCGCGAATGAGACGGCGGTCGATCACGCGTTAGGTGAGGCGGAACTCGGCGATCACTTCGCGCCCGCCGGATTCCAGGAGCTCCAACGCGAGCGTGCGACCGAGGTCCTCTTCGTTACCGATGGTCCCCTTGACCATGCACTGGATCTTCTCGCTGCCGTCGGGGTACGCGACCATGCCTTCCAGCTCGAGTACTTTGCCCTCGATGCTGGCCAGCACGGCCACGGGGGCGGCGGGGTCAACTTCGAGGTGTTCGAGGAACGACCACTCGGCGCGCAGCATGCCGTGGGTGGCGGGATCGTTGATGGACTGGACGGTGTCGCGGAACTGCTCTTCCGACGAACGAATGAGCACGGCCAGTGCTCCCTGCCCGGCGGCCGGCACGCACACCGAGTTGGTCAGCAATTCGGCCACGAACTCCTGCTTGCTCAAGCGCTCCGCGTCGGCCGCGGCCACCACCGCGCAGTCGACCTTGGCACTTTTGACCTTCTGCAAGAGCGAATCGATGCTCCCCTGCATGCGCACGATCTTCAAGTCGGGCCGGTAGTAGCGAAGCTGGGCGTCGCGGCGCATGGAGTTGGTGACCAGGCTCGCGTTCTCCTTCAGCTCGTCGAGGATGCAATCGTCGTTGGAGATGAGCGCGTCGTAGGGCGTGATGCGGCGCGTCAAAGCCCCGATAGTGAGACCGACCGGCATCCTGGTGGGGAGTGCGGCCGCATCCATCACCAGCACGTCGCACTCGCCGTCGAGCAATAAACTCATCAGCACCGCCATGCGCTCGGGCGAGCTGGGTGCCGAGCGCAAGAGTTTCAGCGCTTCCGGCTCTTCCGGGGTGACGAAATCGATCGCATGCTTCGAACCGTACGCGTCGAGCGAGCGCACGACTTCGCCGAGCTGAACGCGCGAGAGAAGGTCGACGTCACTCGCGATGCGACACGTCGTTTTCGTCGTCACACAGATTCCATCCGTAGGAGAAGAGGGTGCACCGCGCCCATCGGAGAGCGGGCGAAACGATAGCACAGTGACTAGGGGAGGTCAACGGACCGGGGCGTTCCCCGGTTGCCCGCGGAACTTAGCGGCGCTCGCGCGTGAGGTCGCGACGCTAGCGACCGACGGAGCTGTGACGCTCCGCGAGATTGGTGGGCGAGAAGTTCGATTGGAACGCGATCGGCGCCGCGGCGGCGTGAACCGCAACCGGTTGCGGCACGATTGTCTCCGCAGTACGCGCTTCCACCGCGCGTCCTTCCACCATCGCGCGCAGGAACCACACGAACGCGGTCGTGAGGACGCCGAGTCCGGCGATGACCGGCAGCGCGCGCCCGGTGGCGGCACCAATGCCGAGACCCGCGAGCACCAACTGGAGCCCGTACAGGACCAACAGCGTCTTGCGCGGCGACAATCCGGAGTCGCGCAGCACGTGGTGGATGTGGAGATGGTCCGCGGCGAAGAGCGGCGCGCGCAGAACGATGCGGCGCGCGACCGCGAGCAGGGTATCGAGAATGGGAACGCCCAGCACCAGCATCACGGCCGCGAAATTGTTGACGGTGAACGAACGCATCGTGATGAGACACGCGACCTGGGCCAGCATCAATCCCAGCAACATGCTGCCGGTGTCTCCCATGTAGATGCGCGCGGGCGGAAAATTGAACAGGAGAAAGCCGAGGCACGCGCCCGAGATGGCGAGCGAGCCCGCCACGACACCCGCCGCACCGTCCATGACGCCGATGACGACGAACGCACCCGAAGCGATCAAGGCCACGCCCGCGGCCAAGCCGTCGTGCCCGTCGATCAAGTTCACCGACGAGAGCATGCCGACGATGAACAAGAGCGACACCAGACCCGCGACGATGGAAAGCGAATCGAGCGCGTCAATACCAGTAAAAAGGCGGAATCCAACCGCCACCAACACCGCGGCGGCGACGATCTGTACTACCAGCTTGGGACGCGCGGCCAGGTTGCGCGTATCGTCGATCAGTCCCAGTGCCACCACCAGCAACGTCGCCGGGAGTGCTTTCATGATCACGGTGGCGTTTTCTCCGGTCGCGATCGCGAAGCCGGCCAATACGCCGAGCAACAGCGCGATACCGCCCAAGTGCGGAATGACGTCGGGGTGAATCTTGCGGCCGTTGGGCTTGTCGCCGAGGCGCCAGCGAACGGCGAATTTGCGAACCAGGGGAGTGGCAGCAGCGCTCACCACGAGCGCCACCAAGAATATCGTCATGTCACCGAGCCAAGTGGAGCTTCCAAACAACGGACTGCCTCCTGATGCGTGTCCTGCGAAGTGACCGCGCCTTGGGCAAAAGTGTTCCCCAGGTTAGGTCCCGTTCGGCGAACCTGTCAATTGAGAATCGTTTCCAGCTATCCCTTAAGCCTCAATAGAGTGCCAACCATGGGCCGAACCTCGTCCGGACGCACGATGCGGAACGCCCACACGAGCAGCCCATATAGGAGAACGTGAGCCGCAGCGAGGGGAATGGCCCAGCCACCCAGGGGCTCGTCGAACTGGCGGATGATCGCCCACAGAGCCGCGGCAACCAACATGCCTGCAAGAAGCGTGCGTATTCCCGCTCCGACCGCACGAGGGCTCACACGAACCCCAAATGTCCCGAAAACTTCGCGAAGTCCGAACACGAGCAACAAACCGTACGACACGATGGTCGCCACGATGGCTCCGCGCGAGTGCATGCGCGGGACGAGCACGAGATTGAGACCGAGGTTCAGCACGGCGGCCGCCGCCGTGAGCCAGGCATAGGTTCGAATCTTTTCCGCTGCGAGCAGCGCGGGCAAAACCATCGCCCCCAGGCTTCGGATCACCACGATCCACGAGAACCACACCATCAATTCGCCCGCATAACGATACTGATCCGAATAAACCAGCGATAGTAGGGGAACCGACATGGCGATGAAGATTGACCCGAATAGCACGCCCGCGACCAGCGAGAGCCGCAACGAGGTCTTGATCAGGCGCGCGCACTCCGCGCGATCGCCGCGCGTGAAGCGGGACGCGAGCGCGGGGCGCAGTGTCGTCACCAGGGCGAAAGCCGGAAAGAGTGACACTTCGGTGACGGCGCGAGCGATCGAATACTGCCCCACTTCCTCCAGGTTGTCGAAGTAGCCCAGAACCAACTTGTCGACTTGCGAATAGATGGTCACCGAGGCGCTGCTGATGGCCAGCGGGATGCTCATGGCGAGCAGGCGCCGCCGCATCACGGCGCGGTCGCCGTCGTCGGGCGAGGCGGGAGGAAGATAACGGCGCAACAGGAACGAAAACGCCGCGATGCCGATAATCCACGCCGCCACGTAGCCGGCCAGGATCGCGACCGCCCCCAAGCCCAGTGCCACCACCGCGCCCGTCGCGACTACGCGCGACGACAGCATAGCCGCGCGCACGCGCGACACCGTCGCGTGTCGATTCAATCCCACCAAGAATTGCTCCTGGAATTCGTAGATGCTGGCGCAGAACACCACCCCGGCGGACACGCGCACCAGCCACACCAGCGAGTCTTCGTGAAACCAATGCGCGATCTGCGGCGCTAAGAAGTAGGTGGCGACCGAGGTCGGCAGCGTGAACAAGAGACGTAAATTCGACGCGGTCGACAGCAGCGTGCGCAGCGAGCCCGGCTTCTGGACCCCGTATTCGCTGGCCAGACGCGACGCGCCGAGATCGACGCCGAGCTTGGCGATGATGAGGACCTCGGTGGCGAACGCCATCGCCCACGAGACGGCACCCCATACCATAGGGCCCGAGAAGCGCGCGATGATCCAGGAGACGATGAAGGACGCGATGACGGGGAGAAGCGAAAGCGCAAGGCTCCACGCGAAGCTCTTGCCAACCGGAGTGTGTTGAAAGGACCAGTCGGAGCGACTACTCATAGAGACTGCTCTTCGATGAACCGGGCAATCACCTGTGCGATCCGCGGCGCCGCGTTACCGTCCCACATGTGGGGAACCTTGGCGTTCTGTACGCCGTGTCGAAGCACGTCGCGCGCTTCGGCCACGATGCGCGCCGGGTCGGTTCCGACCAGGCGATTGGTTCCCTCAGTGACGGTAACAGGACGTTCCGTGTTGTCGCGGATCGTCAGACAGGGGATTCCGAGAGCAGTCGTTTCTTCCTGGATACCTCCGGAATCGGTGAGAACTACCCTACTATACTGCATCAGCTTCATGAAGTCCAGGTACCCGATAGGGTCGATTAGCCGCATACGGGAGCCCTGAACCTCGATTCCGGCCCGCTCCATGACGTGCCGTGTGCGGGGGTGGACCGGGAATATGAGCGGGCACTCCGCACCGATCTCGCTCAGCGCACCCACCAGGCGCACGAGCTGGAACGCGTCGTCCACGTTGGAGGGGCGATGCAGGGTCACGAGGCCGTATTCGCCTTTGGAGAGCCCCAGCGTCTCGAGGATCTTCGACTTCTCCGCGTCGGCCGCGTAAAAACGCAAGCTGTCGATCATCACATTACCGACGAAGTGGATCTTGCTCTTGTGGACCCCTTCGCGCATCAAGTTGTCGTCCGCTTCGGGCGAGGTGGTGAAGAGGAGGTCGCACAAGACGTCGGTCACCATACGATTGATCTCTTCCGGCATTTTGCGGTCGAAGCTCCGCAGTCCCGCTTCCACGTGCGCGACGGGGACGTCGAGTTTCACGGAAACGAGGGTGCACGCCATGGTCGAGTTGACGTCGCCCACCACCACCACCAGCTCGGGGTCGGCGTCTTTCATCACGGGCTCGAACGCGAGCATGACCTTCGCGGTTTGCTCGGCGTGGGTGCCCGAGCCCACGCCCATGTGGACGTCGGGCCGCGGGAGTCGCAAATCGTCGAAGAAGACCTTCGACATGTTGTCGTCGTAGTGCTGTCCGGTGTGGACCAGGGTGAGGTGGAACTTCTTGAGTGCGTCCAGTGCCCGCCACACGGGTGCGACCTTCATGAAGTTGGGCCGCGCCGCCGCGACGAGAAGTATGCGAGGGGTTCTAGGCATTCTGTTTTCGGATCGTCATTTCGTTTTCCCCCGCGCCAGCTTGTCCTTATAGTGCTTCTCGTAGTAGTCGCGGAAGGCACCCGACTTCACGCGCTCCCACCAGCCCCGGTGGTCGACATACCAGCGCACCGTCTTTTCCATCGCTTGAGCAAAATCCGTGCGCGGGGCCCAGCCCAGTGCCCGCACTTTTTCGGCCGCGAGTTTGTACATGCGGTCGTGGCCCTTGCGGTCTTCGATGAACACGATGCGCGACTTCGTGGCACCCACGTGCTTCAGGATCAGCTCGGCGACGCGCAGGTTGGGCTGCGAATTCCCCACCGCGATGTTATAAACCTCGCCGTTCTTCCCCTTCTCCGCCACCAGTGCTATGGCCCGGCAGTTGTCCTCGACGAAGATCCAGTCGCGCTGGTGCATCCCGTCGCCGTAGAGCGGGAGGTCTTTTCCCTCCATCGCATTCGTGGTAAAGAGCGGGATGAACTTCTCCACGTGCTGATAGGGCCCAAAGTTGTTCGAGCTGCGCGTAATGACGACGGGTAGCTGGTACGTGTTCGCGAAGGCGAGGCACATGAGATCTCCGCCGCACTTGCTGGCCGAATACGGGTTGCCGGGTTTGAGCGGCGACTCTTCGTCGAAGTCGGTGCCGTCGCTCGAACCGTAGACTTCGTCGGTCGATATCTGCACGTAGCGCTGGACCTTCATCTCGCGCGCAAAATTGAGAAGATTGTAGGTCCCCTGAATATCGGTCTCGATGAAGCTCGCCGCTTCCTCGATCGAGCGGTCGACGTGGGTCTCGGCCGCGAAGTTGAAAACGATGTGCGCACCGTCCATCGCGCCGCGCACCGCCGCCGGGTCGCGAATGTCGCCTTTGATGAAGCGCACGCGCCCCGAGTCCACCAGCTCCGCGATGTTCTCGAGGTTGCCCGCGTAGGTGAGCGCGTCGAGCACGGTGATTCTCGTGCTCGGTTCCTCGCGCGCCATCATGCGGACGAAATTCGACCCGATGAATCCCGCGCCGCCGGTGACGAGAATCGACTTCATCGAGCCTTCCCCCGGCCGAACGACTCGTAGACGAATCCTTCCGCTTCGACGCGCGAGGGAGTGTAGACGTTGCGGCAGTCGACGAAGACGTTGCCGCGCATGCGCGATTTCAAGCGCTCGAAGTCGAGCTCGCGAAACTCGTTCCACTCCGTGACGAGCACGATCGCGTCCGCGCCGGAGGCGGCGTCGTACGCGTTCTTGCCGTACTCGACCGGTGCTTTCACTTGGTTGCGGAAGTTCTCCATCGCGACCGGGTCGAATACCCGGACACGCGCGCCCGCTTGCAACAGCTCGTCGACCATGCGCACGACCGGTGCTTCGCGCAGGTCGTCGGTGTTGGGCTTGAAGGCGAGTCCGAGCAACGCGATCACCTTGCCGTTCAGCCCGCCGGTCGTGCGCGCGATCTTTTCCATCGCGCGATCGACCAGGTCGCGGTTGACGGCGTGCGCGGCGGAGACGAGCGGTGCGTCGTAGTCGCGCGAGCGCGCGACGTGAATGAGCGATGCGACGTCTTTGGGTAAGCACGAGCCGCCGTAGCCGATGCCGGCGTGGAGGAACTTCTTCCCGATGCGCCCGTCGAAGCCCATGCCGCGCGCGACTTCGTCCACGTTGGCGCCCACCAATTCGCAGATGCGCGCCATTTCATTGATAAAGGAAATCTTGGTGGCGAGGAATGCATTCGACGCGTACTTGATCATCTCGGCCGACTCGAGCGAGGTCCACACCATCGGGGTTTCCAGCAGATACAGCGGCCGGTACACCTGCTTCATCAATTGCCGCGAGCGCTCGGTCTCAGCACCCACCACGACGCGATCGGGGCGCATGAAGTCGCCCACCGCGGATCCTTCGCGCAGGAACTCCGGGTTCGAAACCACGTCGAACTCGGCCGACTTCGGTTTTGCGGCCGCGATGATGCGCGCGATCTCGCGCGCGGTTCCTACCGGCGCGGTGCTTTTCTGTACCACCACGGTGTATTCCTGCAGGTGCTTCGCGATGTCGCGCGCGGCGGCGAACATGTACGTCAAGTCGCTGCCGCCGTCTTCCTGCGGCGGTGTGCCCACCGCGATGAACACGAGCTCCGCCTCGCGCACTGCGGGCCCGACCTCGATGGTGAACTGGAGGCGCTCGCCCTCGACGTTCTTCACCACCACGTCCTTGAGCCCCGGCTCATAGATGGGAATGACACCGCGCTTGAGCGCGTCGATGCGCTTGGGGTCGATGTCGACGCAGGTGACGTCGTGGCCGAAGTCGGCCAGGCACGCGCCGCTCACGAGACCCACGTAGCCGGTGCCGATCATGCTGATCCTAGCCATGCGTTCCTTCCAACGCGCCGTCCCAATACTCCAGCATCGACTTGAGCGTATCGGTGATGGCGAGCTTCGCCGTCCACCCGGTGTGCTGGCGCATCTTCGACGGGTCGCCGCGCATCTCGGGCGTGTCGACCGGTCGCAAACGCGCGACGTCGACGCGAATCGCGACGTGGACGCCGGCCAGCGAGCACAGCTCGCGCAAGAGGTCGCCCACGCGGTACGACTGCCCCGAGCACACGTTGTAGGTCTCGCCCCCGCGACCCTTCTTCAAGAGCACGACGTAGGCGTCGCACACGTCGCGCACGTCCAGGAAATCGCGCCGCACGTCGAGGTTGCCGACCTCGATCTCGGCCGCGCGGGTACCGCGTCGGATTTCCGCCACTTGCTTGGCGAAGCTCGACAGCACGAAGACATCGCGCTGGCCGGGGCCGGTGTGGTTGAAGCTTCTCGTCATCATGGCGTCGACGCGGTAGAGCTTCGCGTACATGCGGCCGAAGTGATTCTGAATCGCCTTGGCGAGCGCGTACGGGCTCTCGGGGTGGGTGGCGGTGTCTTCGCGGACCGGAATCTGCGCCGGGTTCACGGTGCCGTATTCGTCCGCCGAACCGACCAGCAGCACGCGCGCGCTTCCCTTCGTGACGCGCACGTGTTCCAAGATGTGGAGCGCGGGTGCGGCCCCGTCGCGCAAGGTCATGACCGGCTCCTCGAACGACTTCGCGACACTCGACTGCGCGGCCAGGTGCACGATGCACGCGGGCGACGACTCGTTCAACGTACTCGCGACGAACTCCTGGTCGGTCAAATCGCCGCGCAGGTAGCGTGTTCCCTTGAAGGCGGGATCCGCCTCGGAGCGATCCGTCCCCCACACCTCGTACCCCGCGCCCGCCAGTCGGTTCACGAGCGAGCGGCCGACGAACCCGTTACACCCCGTGACGAGCGCCCGTTCCACCTATCTCCCGCGCCAGTACTCGAGCGTGTCGCGCAGCGTTTGCTCGAAGGGGATGGTCGGCTTCCAGCCCGTGTCCGCGCGAAACTTGGAGCAATCGCCGAGCAGCAGCATGACGTCCGAGGGGCGCAATCGATCCTTGTCGGTCTCGACCTTGATCTCGGCCTTGGTCAACGCGAGCAACTGGTCGAGCATATCTCGGATCGACCAGCATTTCTCCTGGCAGATGTTGTACGCCTCGCCCGGCTTTCCCTTCTCGAGCGAGAGCCAATACGCGCGCACCATGTCGCGCACGTCGGTAAAGTCGCGCTTGGCGTCCAAGTTGCCGACGCGCAGGACGGGCGGGCGGTTGCCGCGCTCGATTTCGACGATTTGCTTGGCGAAGTCGCTCATCACGAACACGGGTGCGCGCCGCGGACCCTCATGGTTGAAGCCGCGCGTGCGCACGATGTCCATGCCGTAACTCATGAAGTATTGATACCCCAGCAGGTCTTGTCCCACTTTGCTCACCCCGTACGGCGAGAGCGGACGCAGCGGGTTGGTTTCCTTGATGGGGACTTCCTTCTCGTACACCATGCCGTACTCCTCGCTCGAGCACGCGAGCTGGATGCGGCAATTGAGCCCGATCTTACGGACCGCTTCGAAGATGTTGAGCTGTCCGATGACGTTGGTGGTGAGGCTCTCGGCCGGCGCCTTCCACGACGTGGGCACGAAACTTTGCGCGGCGAGGTGAAAGATTAAGTCCGGGCGCACGTGCTCGACGATGTCGCGCGTGCTGCTCGCATCGCGCAGATCGCACTCGTGGAGCGCGATCTTTCCGCCCAGGTGCTCGATGTTCTCGGTGCGGCTGCGCCAGCGGATGATCCCGTGCACGTCGACGCCGCCGTGCACGAGACAGAAATCGGCCAAGTGGCTACCGGCGAAGCCGGTGATTCCGGTGATGAGCGCGCGCAACAGAGGGGTCCTTTCGTGGAATTTGTGAGCGCTTAGGCTACGCGAAAAGTGCTTTGTGGTCAAAGGCTTTGGAAGTCGTGGCCACCCGTGCTAACCTGCGCCAATGCTTGGTGTTTCTCGCATTGTCGCGGGCGTTTCCGTGGCCTTCGTCTTGCTCGCGTCGCCGCCCGTTGCCCGCGCCAATTTCACCGCCGCAGCGCTCGCGCCATACGATGGCTACTTCGTCACCAAGGTCGACCTGGTCGGCTGCAAAGTGACCAAGAACTACGTCGCGCGACGCGAGATTCGCATCCAAGCGGGCGACACCTTCCGCGTGGTCGACGCGCAGTCGGACCTCACCCGGCTCGAGAACATCGGCATCTTCAGCTCGGGCGAGATCGTCGCGGAGCCGAGCGACAGCACGGTGGCGCTAACGTATACGGTACGCGAAATGCCGTGGATCGTTCCCTACCCGCGCTTTCGCTATACCGAGCAAGATGGATGGTCGCTGGGCGCGGGCGTCGCGTCGGTCAACATGCTCGGACGCGCGACCCGCCTCTCCGCTTCTTTTCTCCTCGGCGGCCTCGATTCGTGGAGTGTGCGCTACCGCTACCCGTGGATCACGGGCAACCACATCTCGTTCGACTTTCTCTCGGCGGATATCGAGCGCGAGGACGATCTCAACAACTTTCGCGAGCGGAGCTTCGAAGTGACGCCGTGGTTCGGGCGGTACATCGGCGACGCCGGTCGCGTGGGGGTCACGATTTCGTATTTCCAGATGAAGAGCGACCGCGACAGTGTGACGCTGGCCCCGAATCGTCGCGACCAGTTCTTGCGCGTCGGCGGCCACATCGGCTACGACACCCGCGACAACTGGCGCAATCCGTGGCGAGGGTGGCTCCACGACCTGCTGCTCATGCGATACGACGGCGGCGCCTTCGGCGACCCCGGGCAATGGTGGCTCACCGAGCTCGACACGCGCCGCTATCAGCCGCTCAGCAAGCGGCAAACGCTGGTGCTAGGAGGATTGTTTTCTTTCCAAGACGGCGAAGTCGGTACGGACATTCCCGGCTATCTCCAGTACCGTATGGGCGGCGCGAACTCGATTCGCGGCTACGATATCGACGAGCTGGGCCGAGAGCTCTATGGACGCAACCAAAGTATCGTGACCATGGAATACCAATACGTGCTGCTCCCCATGCACGAGCACTTCATCGGCAAGTGGTCGTACAGCGCGGGGCTCGAGGCGGCGGCATTCGTCGATTGGGGCATCGCGTGGAACCACTCCGACCAGTTCGACGCGGAACGCGCGCGCACCGGTTTCGGCCTCGGCCTGCGATGGCTCTTGCCCGCCGTATTCGAAGTCCGCACCGACGTCGCGGTCGGCGAGGACGGCCAAGTTTTTTTTCATCTCGGTGTCGGAGACAAGTTGACCGCGCAGCGCGCGCGGCTTCGTTAGGAGGAGGATCGGCGTGAAGAAACGATTCGCATTGCTGGCATTGGGAATCACGTTGCTGCCGCGCGGGGCGCTCGCACAGGACACGCACTACTGGAATCTTCAATACGGCACGCGCGGCGAACTGTTGGGTGGTGTCGTCATCGGCAGTGCGCTGGACATGAGCGCCACCTTCTACAACCCGGGCTCGGTCGCGTACATCGAGAACCCGTCGTTCATCCTAACGGCGAGTGTGTTCGGAATGACGACGCTCAAGGCGATCGATCAGGACCCCGACGAAGAAGGCCTCTCGACCACCAAGTTCGGGCCGCTTCCCAGCATGTTCGCGGGTGTGCTGCCCATGAAATGGTTCGGGGGGCGTACCGGTTACTCTTTTCTCACTCGGCAGCAGCTCGACTTTCGCGTCGCCGCGCGCGAAGGGATGGTGGTCGGACTCGATGAGCCGGGCGACTCGCTCTCGATCGGCGGCGAGATCATGATGGACCAAAACATGGGCGAGAACTGGGGCGGCTTCACGTGGGCGAAGAAAATCGGCGGGCGCGCCGCGATCGGCGGCACCTTGTACGGCGTGTATCGAGGGCAGTACACGCGTATCGCCCAAACCGTCGAGGCGCTCGATTCGACCGGATACGGTGCCGCAGCCATCGTCGAGCAAGAGCTCGATTACTACGACGCGCGCACGCTGGGCAAGCTCGGGGTGTACTTCGACCTCGGCCGCGCCTCCCTGGGGGTTTCGTTCACGACCCCGAGCGCGAGCCTGTTCGGAAGCGGGAGCGTCGTGATCAACCGCTCGCTGATCGGCGACACCGACAACGACGGAACCGACGACTCGCGCGCCGAAGTCGCGTTCGGCGAGGACTTGGACACCGAGTACAAGTCTCCGATGTCGATCGGGTTGGGCGGCGCGTACCAGTTCAAGCGCCTGAAGGGTCACCTCTCGGTCGAGTACTTCGAGGGGGTCGATGCGTACACCGTGGTCGAGTCACCCGCGCCCGGCGACACGCCGGGGGTTACCGGTGTCGCCGCCCGCTATCAGGGCGCCGCGACATCGGTGGTCAACTGGGGCGTCGGCGTCGAACAGGGATTCGGAGCGTCGAACAGCTTCTACGCCAGCTTCATCACCGATCAGTCGGCTTATCAGACGGTCGACGACCGCCGCATCGTCGTATCGACGTGGGACATCAAGCACCTGAGCGCCGGCGTGGCGCTCACGATCGGGACTTCGGAGCTCACACTGGGCGGCGGGTTCGCGTGGGGACAGAACAAGGCGGTCGCGCAGTTGAATCCGGGGGTCGGCGTGCTGCCACAGACCGTGAGTCCGGGCGGAGTGGGCTACACGCGGTTGAAATTCATCGTCGGCTTCGCGCTGTAGCGTTATTTCGCAAGCAGCGACGGGAGGCGTCGCAGCGCGACCACGATCGGGCCGCCGAGTGCCAGCAATCCGGGAACGATAAGGAAGAGCGCGCCGAAGTTCTCGCTCGCACTTGCGGACCACGCGACACTCGATCGCTGCGACCACAACGCAAACGCCGCGACCGCGATTCCCGCCACCAGCGCGAGCACGACCGAGAATCGGAAGATCGGTCGCTGCTTGATGCGCTCCGGTCCCATCAACACCGCCGCGGCGACCGCCGCGATCCCGAACAGGCCCGCGATCGACATCGCGATGAGCGATTGCATGACGCCTTTGCTCTCGTCGGGCACCGGCCCGCTCGCGCCGGTCACCGCCATGCCGAGCAGTCCCAGCAGCAACATCGGGCCCAGGATGATTCCGGGAACGACGACGCCGAAAATTAGATCGAGTTTGCGAGCGCGCGAGTTCTTTTCGACCGGTGCGTTCATCGCGGTGCGCTACACGTCCGCCATGCGGCGCAGCACTTCGTCGCACGCGGCCAGCGGATCTTTCGCGGCCGTGATGGGACGGCCCACCACGATGAAGTCGGCGCCGTCTTTGATCGCCTGCTCCGGTGTGACGACGCGCGTCTGATCGTCCTTGCCCGCGCCCGGGAGCCGGATGCCCGGTGTCACCACCACGAAGTCGCGCGCGATGGCGCGCTTGATGGCGGGCAGCTCGCGCGCCGACGCCACCACGCCGTTCATGCCGCCTTCTCGTGCCACGCGCGCCAGCGCGAGTACGCTGTCTTCCACTTTGCGCGTGGAGGCGAAGATGGCGTTGAAGTCTTTCTCCGCGAAATGCGTCAGCACGGTGACACCGAGCAGGATCGCGTCGTCGCGGCCGGCCTCTTGCGCGGCTTCGCGGCCGGCGCGCAGCATGGCGGCCCCGCCCGATGCGTGCAGCGTCATCATGTCGGCACCCAGCGCGAGGGCACTTTTCACAGCACCCCGCACGGTGTTCGGAATGTCGTGGAACTTGAGGTCGAGGAACAGACTCGCGCCCGCGTTCTTGACCAAATGCGCGGCTGCGGGTCCCTCGCGCGTGAACAACTCGAAGCCGATCTTGAACCAGCGTGCGAGGGGCTTCAGCTCGTCGATCAACTTGCGCGCCGCGTCGAGTGAATCGACGTCGACGGCGACAATGAGTTTATGCTCTGGACCCGTTGCGGCGTCCACGTCCTAATGCCTTTCCGGTCTACTTCACGCCGTGCATCAACTTCTGAATCAGCGGCGCGATCAAGAACAGCAGCACGCCCGGTATGACCAAGGCCCAGAAACCGAAGGTGTAGCCCGAAAGCGCCGACGCCGTCGTCATACCGGTCTCACCGCTCACGTGGCCGGCAAAAATTCCCGACAAGTTGTTGCCGATGCCGGTCGACAAGAACCAGCCGCCCATGCCGAAGCCGACCAGGCGCATCGGTGCGAGCTTGGTCACCATCGACAACCCGATCGGCGACAAGCACAGCTCGCCGACGGTTTGGATCAAATAGACCGTAAACAGCGTCCAGAACGGAATCTTGCCCACCGCGTCCACCATGCTCGAGAGCGCGACCATCAGTACTACGAACGCGAGCCCATTGAAAATGAGCCCGAGCCCGAACTTGCGCGGGATGGACGGATTGGCTTTGCCCATCCTGATCCACAGCCACGCGAAGACGGGTGCGAGCACCACGATTCCGATCGCGTTGACCGACTGGAACCACGCGTTCGGAAACACGAAGCCGCCCGGAGTCCCGAGGTCGCGGTCGACGATTTGATCGGCCAGGAAGGTAAACGAGCTCCCCGCCTGTTCGAAGAACATCCAGAACAGAATGTTGAAAGCGAAGATGACCAGCATCGCGATGGCGCGATCGCGCTGCACGGGGCCCTCGCGCATGCCTTCCATCAGGATCATCAGGCACAGCACGATGAACATCGCGGTCAGCACCCACTGCAGCGTGCCCGCTCCCACGGACAGGAGGAAGTAGACGATGGGGATCGCGACCAGCGCGCCCAGGCCCACGTACAACACCTTCTTGCGCCCGCCGCCGTCTTCCTCGGGCGGGCGGCCGATGCCCAGCAGCACCTTGCGCCCGAAGTAGAACCAAAGCAGGCTGATCAGCATGCCGATGCCCGCGGTGATGAACACGACCTTGTAGACCGGCATCTCTGGGGTGCCGAAGACGCGTTCCGCGAACCACCCGGTCAGGATCGGTGCGATGAACGCACCGGCGTTGATGCCCATGTAGAAGATGGTGAAGCCGGAGTCACGGCGCATGTCGCCGACCGCGTAAAGCTTCCCGACCATGGTCGAGATGTTGGGCTTGAAGAGCCCGTTGCCCGCGATGATGGTCGCGAGACCGAGCTTGAAGATCTGCTCGTTCGGCATCGCCACCATGAACAAGCCGGTCGCCATGATCACCGCCCCGAGCAGGATCGATCGCTGATAGCCGAGGATGCGATCAGCGGCATAGCCGCCGAAGATCGCGGCCGCGTACACGAGCGCGAGATAGGCGCCGTAGATGCGGCTCGACGGCGCTTCGCCCGTCGAGTCGCCGCCGTGGAACTGTGCCACCATGTACAGCACCAGCGCCCAGCGCATTCCGTAGAACGCGAAGCGCTCCCAGAACTCGGCCATGAACAGCATCCACAACGGGCGCGGGTGGCCGAGCACCTGTTTGAACTCGGGTAACGTGCCCCCTTGGGGAGTCGAGGCGGAACCGCTCATGCGGTTTCTCCTTCCGTTCGAGACGCTTCGTGGGGATGGGGTCGGGAAATTCCGGCGAGTCTAACCGCAAGATTGACAGCGAGTCAAGCCGTCCGCCCATTGCGAAAGGACCCCGTTTGGGGTAGGGGTCCGGTCACGATTTCCGCGTGGCGGCGTGTGCGGGATTCGCACGGGCGTGGATCCACTCGGGGTTTTCCGCGAGTGCGTCGACGATGCGTTCGGGGAGGGCGGGATCATTATATAGGGTCGTTCCCACTTGGATTGCGGTGGCACCGGCGAGGAAGAATTTGCGCGCGTCGTCGATATGGGTGATGCCGCCGATGCCGACGATGGGAATCGTCACCGCGCGCGAGCACTCCCACACTTTTTGGAGTGCGATGGGCAGGATGGCGGGGCCAGAGTAGCCCGCACTCCCGCGCGCGAACACGGGCTTGCCGGTCTCCAAGTCGAAGTCGATCCCGACCAGGGTGTTGATGGCGGCGATCGCGTCGGCGCCGCCCTGCTCGGCCGCGCGCGCCACCACACCGACGTCGGTGATATTCGGCGTCACCTTGATCCACAGCGATTTCTTCGGGATGCGCTCTTTGACGATGCGCGTGATGCGTTCCACCAGGGTGGGATTGCGCCCCTGATCGAGCGCTTCGCCCTTCACGTTGGGACAGGAGAGATTGAGCTCGAGTCCCGCGTAGCCGTCCATGGGCGCGAACGCCTCCGCGAGTTGGATGAACTCCTCTTCGGTTTCGGCGGCCACGCTCACCATCACACCCACGTCGGGTCGCTGATTGAGCTGCGGCAGTTTCTCTTTTACATAGCGATCGAGGCCCACGTTCTCGAGCCCGATCGAGTTCAGCATGCCGTGCGGGAGCTCGTGGATGCGCGGCGGAAGATTCCCCGGTCGCGGCAGCATGGTGATGGTCTTCGTCACCACACCACCCAAGCGCGAGAGATTGACGAGCGGCGAATACTCTTCGGCGTAGCCGCAAATCCCCGACGCGATGAACACCGGGTTCTTGAAGCGAACGGGACCGATTTGAACCGAGATGTCGCTCAATTGTATTCCATCAGGGCACCGGCAGCTCTTCCCACTGCAGGACACTGGCGTCGAACACGGGCCCGTCATGGCACACGGTACGATACGGGCTCCCGCCGTCGAGCTTGGTGGGGACCACACACGAGCGGCACGCGCCCAGCGCGCACCCCATTCGATTCTCGAGTGAGGCGTAGTGCGGAATCGCGAGCCGAGAGGCGAGCGCCTGTACCGCTTTCATCATCACAGTGGGTCCGCACGAGAACAGCACGTCGGCGGGTTCCTCTTTCATGATCGCCGTGGCCAGCTCGACCACATTGCCCCTGAATCCGTAGCTCCCGTCATCGGTCGAAAGCCCCACACCCTTGTGCTCCAGCGACACGTGCTCGAGGAACAAGTCGTCGCGCGTGCGGGCACCGTACAACAAGCGATAGCCCTCGCCGATCTTTCCGGGCGCGCGAAATCCGTAGAAGTAGAGCGGCGCCAGGCCGACTCCGCCACCGATGGCGAGGATTCTCTTGTGCGGGAGCACTGGGTACGCGTGACCCAGCGGGCCGTAGAAGCGAACGCGATCGCCCTCGCGCGCGCGCCGGAGCGCCTGCGATCCGGGGCCCACTTCGACGATCACGAGATCGATCGCCTCGCGCGTGCAATCGTGGATGCTGAAGGGTCGGCGGAGGTAAAAGCGGTCGTCGAGCGACGGCACGGCGACGTGGACGAATTGTCCCGCGGCCGGCTCGAGAAAATCGCGCGGTCGCTCGAGGCGGAGGAGAAAGTAGCGGGTGCTAAGACGAATGTTGGCGAGGACGCGCGCGTCGAATTCGTGTGCGCGGGCGGGGACGAAGGCGTCTTGCGCGCACATGTCAGTGCGGACTCCGGGTGGAATCGCTGGGCGCGGTGCTGGTGTCGACCGGTGCCTGGCCCGGCGGTGGCGCGGTGGGCGTGGTCGCACGCGAGGTATCGGCCGGCACCGGCGGTGGCGGCTCGGGACGTCGCGTCGGCTGCCGCGCCGGCGGCTGTTGGGTGGCAGGCTTCACCGCGGTGGCCGTTCTCATGAGCTCGGAGTACGGTGGCGGAGGCGTCGCTCCTTTGTAGAACGCGTACGCCAGCTGTGTTTGCGGACTATCGGGATAATTCGCGCGCAGGATGTCGTACCACTCGCGCGCCTTGGCGGTATCGCTCAAGACCACGCCGTGGATGTACCCCAGCGCGTACACCGCGCGGGGCGCGAACTCGCTGTCCGGATAATCGGTGTAAACTTTTTCGTAGCTCGGAATCGCTTTCTCCGCGTTGTCGAACTGAAAGAGCTGGATCTCCGCCATCGAAAACGTGCGCATCGCGATCGCTTCCGGGCTGTCGTCTCCCGAGGTCTGTTGCAGCCTGAGAACACGGCTGATGTTGGCGCTGCGCTTGATCGCTTCTTCGGCGTAGGTGGAGCCCGAGTACGCGCGCGGGACTTCCTGATAGTTTTTCTGCGCCGCCTCCAGGCTGTCGATGCTCTCGTAGATCTCGCCCAGCCGGAAGTGGGCCTCGGCCGCGTAGGTTCCGCGCGCGAAGCGGCGCGTCACGTCGCGGTAGGTAACGAGCGCGCGCCGGGTCGAATCGATGCCCGCGTACGCACGAGCGCGCAGCAGCATGAGTTTGGGCTCGTTGTCCGGGCCCTGCGGAATGGTTCGAACCTTGCGCAGCGTTTCGAGCGCGCCCGCAAAGTCGCCCACCTGCTCCTGCACGCGAGCCATTCCCATGAGCACGTCGAAGCGTACGCCCTCGGGAATCCGGGAATCGCTCAAGCGCTGGTAGACGGCCAGGCTCTCCTTATATAGCTCTTTCTCGGCCAACACCTCGGCCATGTCGACTTGGGCGCGGAAGCGATAGTCGGAACGCCCGTGATCCTTCTCGAGCTTCCCGAGAGTGGCAACCGCCTCGTTGTTCAATCCCACCTGCATGAGGCTGATGCACAACAGATAGAGCCCTTCCGCGGTGTTGTCCTCGTCGTCGTATTTCTTGGTGTACTCGGTCAGGACCGGTACCGCGAGGTCGTACTTCTTCGCCGCCACCAGCGATTTGCCCTTCAAGAACTGCGCTTCGTCGAGCAGCTCGGTCTTGGGATGCCGGGTCTCCAGGGTATCGAGGGCCGCGACCGCTTCGTCGTAGCGCCCCAGCCGGTAGAGCGACTTCGCACTCAAGAGCATGGCATCGTCGACGTGGCGGCTGTCGGGATAGGTCCCGATCAGCTTCTTGCACTTCTCGATGACGTCCTCGTACGCGGGCGCTTGTGGATTGATGGTGGGCGCATTGTCCATGTCGGAGAGGCCGGACGAGCGCACCATGGCCGCATCTTGCGCCTTCTCGGCTTCGCGATACTTCTCCTTCGCGTTGTAGAGCGTGTTGTAGTAGGCGCAGCCGACCACGACGAGCGCGCACAGCGCGATGCCCGCCGCCGATCGAAGAATGACTCGCGAGGCCGTCATGTTACACACCGACTCTCGAGGGGAGGACGTTGGCGCCGTCAACGAGCGTGTGCTTGACCTTGCCCGTCACGGAATGTCCGATGAACGCCGAGTTGCTCGATTTCGAGTGCAGCGACTCGCGACGCACGGTCCACGTTTCTTCGGGATCGAACAGGACCAGGTCGGCCGCCACACCGCGCGCGAGTGTCCCGCCGGGGATTCCGAGGCACTGGGCCGGTTTGTTCGTAATGAGTGAGAGCACCTGCGGAAGTGTCAAGTGCCCGGGCTTCACCAGGTGTTTCACGAGCAGCGGGAACATGGTCTCCAAACCGACGGAACCGTTGGGTGCGGCCGCGAACTCGACTTGCTTCTCGTGCGCCGCGTGCGGCGCGTGGTCGGAAGCGACACAGTCGATGGTGCCGTCTTTGAGCGCTTCGATCATCGCTACTCGGTCCTCGGCCCCGCGCAGCGGCGGGTTGATCTTGAGATTGGTGTCGTACGAGACCAGGTCCTTGTCCTCGAGACAAAGATAATGAGGCGCGGTCTCGGCCGTAACCGGCAATCCGTCTTCTTTTGCGCGGCGAATCAGCTCGATGGAGCCGCGCGTCGACATGTGGGCGGCGTGGAACTTCGCACCGCGGACCGACTTCAGGATCAGCAGGTCGCGGGCGAGGCACACTTCCTCGCTGTGGGCGGGGATACCCTTCAATCCCAGCTTGGTGGAATAGAACCCTTCGTGCATGACGCCGTCGCCGCTGGCGGCCATGTCTTCGCAGTGCTCGATGAAGGGAATTCCGAGCGGGGCCGCGTACTCCATCACGCGCCGCACCATCTCCGCGCTCGCTACCGGTGAGCCGTCGTCGGTCACCGCCACCGCGCCCGCGGCCACCAGCTCGTGATATTCGGAGAGGATCTCGCCCTTGCGTCCCTTGGTCGCGGCCGCGATCGGATACACGCGCGCGCGACCCGCGATCTTCGCTTGCTTCAAGATGAATTCCACCACGCTGCGGTCGTCGATGGCGGGGTTGGTGTTGGGCATGCACGCCACCGCCGTGAAGCCGCCCGCGACCGCGGCCAGCGTCCCGCTCGCGATGGTCTCCTTGTATTCGTAGCCGGGTTCGCGCAGGTGGACGTGGATGTCGACGAAGCCGGGTGCCAGGTGCAGGCCCCCTCCATCATATATGGGCAGCGACGCTTCCTTCGCGCGCCCGCGCTCGACCGCGTCGATCTTGCCGTCGACGATCGCCACGTGGCCGGGATACATGGTGTTGCGCGCCGGATCGACCACGATCACGTTGTCGATCAGGTAGGAGGTGTGATTGAGATTTGCGAGCTTCAACATCATGCGACCTGTTTTCCTTTCGTCGCCTTCGCGTCCACGGCGGATTCGGTTTCTTCCGATTCGATGGCCGCACCACCGTTGCACAGATACAGCACCGCCATGCGCACCGCCACTCCGTTGGTGACTTGATCGAGGATCACGGAGCGATCGCCGTCGGCCACGTCTTGCGCGATTTCGATCCCGCGGTTCATGGGACCCGGGTGCATGACCACGCAGTCCGGCTTGGCGCGCTTGAGCACGTCGCTGTTGATGCCCCACACGCGCGCGTACTCGTCGACACTCGGAAACAATCCCGCCTTCTGGCGCTCGAGCTGGATGCGGAGCACGTTGACCGCGTCGGCGTCTTCGAGCGCGGTGCGCAGATCGGTTTCGACGGTGACGCCGAGTTTCTCGATGTCGATTGGAATCAACGTGGGCGGTCCGCACACTACGACTTCTGCGCCCATCGTAATCAAGCCGTGGATGTTCGAGCGCGCGACGCGGCTGTGCGCGACGTCGCCGACGATCACTACTTTGCGTCCCGCGAACGATCCCCAGCGCTCGCGCATGGTGAACATATCGAGCAGGCCCTGGGTCGGGTGCTCGTGGGCGCCGTCGCCCGCGTTCACCACCGATGCTTCGAGCAGGCCCGCGAGGAAGTGCGGCGCCCCCGCGGCCGAGTGGCGAATGACGATCATGTCGACCTTCATGGCCTGGATGTTTTCGGCCGTGTCGCGCAGCGTTTCGCCTTTGGAGACGCTGCTCCCGATGACGGAGAAGTTGACGCTGTCCGCGCTCAGTCGTTTTTCCGCCAGCTCGAAGCTGATGCGGGTGCGCGTGCTGGATTCGAAGAAGAGGTTTGCGATGGTGGTGCCGCGGAGTGCTGGCACTTTCTTCACCGGCCGCTCCGACACTTCTTTGAAGGACTCCGCGGTGTCGAGCATGCGCGTCAAGTCCTCCGCGCTCATCCCTTCCAGGCCGAGCAAGTGCTTTCGATTCGTCGTGCTCATGCGTTTTTCTCCGCGAGTAGGACTTCGTCCGATCCGTCGATCTCTTCCAAGTGGACTTCGACTACTTCGGTCTCCGACGTGGGCACGTTCTTGCCGACGTAGTCGGCCTTGATGGGAAACTCGCGGTGGCCGCGATCGATCAGTACGGCGAGCTGGATGCGCTTCGGTCGCCCGAAGTCGATCAGCTCGTCGAGTGCGGCGCGAATGGTGCGGCCGGTGTAGAGCACGTCGTCGACCAGGATCACGATCTTGTCGGTGATGTCGTCTTTGATTTCGGTTTTGCCGACTTGCGGGTGCTTCAACACGTTCTGGAAGTCGTCGCGATAGAGCGTGATGTCGAGGGCACCCACCGGGATGGTGTGCCCTTCGATCTGTTCGATGTACTGCGCGATGCGCTCCGCCAGCGGAACCCCGCGGCGACGAATGCCGACCACCACCAAGCCCTCCGTGCCGCCGTTGCGCTCGACGATCTCGTGCGCGATGCGCTTGATGGCGCGGCGAATTTGGTCGGCGTCGAGGAGGGTCGACTTGTTGACGATCTCGCCCATTGTGCTCCGTTATAGTAGAGGTGCGCAGCGCGGGAGGCGTTACTGGAGGGCACAAAAAAACCCTCCGGGATATTCAGAGGGCGAGTGCGAAGCAGCGGCGACGAACGCCGATGGATAGTATCTCGACCCCTTGCTGGCCTCCCGGGCCAGTCTTAAAAGGATCTGTCCGGACCATGTTAGGGGTTCGAGGCGAAGGAGGCAAGGGGATTCTTCGGCGCCTGCGGTCGTGCTAGACTCCCGGTCAGCTCGAACCGCCGCCGACCGCGCCCCAATTTCCTTGGGAGGCCGGAACTATGCGCGCCCATCTCTCCTTCCTCGCTACTCTCGCATTCACAGTTACGTTGCATTCCGTCCCGTCGTTCGCCATGTGGCAGATCGACGGTGCCCAAATCTCGATTGCACCCGGAAACCAGAATTACCCCGTGATCACCTCCGACGGGGCCGGCGGTGCGATCATGACGTGGACCGACATGCGCAACGGCAACAACGACATCTACGCGCAGCGGATCGACGCCTCGGGTGCGGTGCAGTGGACAAGCAACGGCGTCGCCATTACTACCGTCGCCGGCTCGCAGTACGCGCCCGCGATATTCCCCGACGGGGCCGGGGGTGCGTTCGTGATTTGGTCCCAAAACGGCGGCGGGGACGATGTGTACGTGCAGCGTGTCGATCCCGCGGGCGTACCGCAGTGGACACCCGGCGGCGTCCCCGTGTGTATCGCCGAGGAAGACCAAATTGGTCCGACGATCGTCTCCGACGGATCGGGCGGAGTCATCGCGACCTGGTACGACTGGCGCAACGCGAGCAACTACGACATTTACGCACAACGCATCGACGCCTCGGGTGCCGTCCAGTGGACGACCGACGGAGTGTCACTCTGCACCGCCGCGGCCGATCAGTACGCGCCCACCATCGTCTCGGACGCGGCCAGCGGTGCCATCGTGGTTTGGTACGACTACCGCGACGGTGAAAGTGACCTGTACGCGCAACGCATCAACGCTTCGGGAGCGGTGCAGTGGACGACCGACGGTGTCGATTTCTGCCCCGCGGCGATCGGTGCGTACGCGCCCATGTTCGTCCCGGACAACGCCGGCGGGGGAATCGTCGCGTGGCTGGACGGGCGCAACGGAAACGTCGACGTCTTCGCGCAGCGCATCAACGGTTCGGGTGCGGCGCAGTGGACTTCCAATGGCGTCGCGCTGTGCACGGCGGCCGGCGAACAGTTCTACCCCATCATCGCTGCCGACGGGAGCGGCGGAGCGAGTGTCACCTGGTGGGATCGTCGCGGTCCCCACGCCGACATCTACGCGCAGCGCGTGAACGGATCGGGAGCGGTGCTGTGGACGCCGAACGGCGTCGTTGTTTCTGCTGCAGCGGGCGATCAAGTCTATCCCAAGATTGCCGCGGACGGCGCCGGGGGCGCGATCGTCACCTGGTTCGACTATCGAACCGGCACCGGCGATATCTATGCCCAGCGCGTGAACGCATCTGGAGCGGTTCACTGGGCCGCCGACGGACTCGCCCTGTGCACCGCGACCAACCATCAGAACTACCCCGCGATCGTCTCCAGCGGAGTGGGCAGCGCGATCATCACGTGGCAGGACTGGCGAAACGGTCCCACCAGCGATATCTACGCGCAACGGATCGATATGCCCACCAGTGTCGGCAACACGCCGCCGTCCGCCGCGCTCACCGTGCTGCAAAACCGTCCCAACCCGTTCACCGGAACGACCGAGCTTCGCATCGGTCTGCTGTCTGAATCGAATGTCTCCATCGAGGTCTACGACGTGGCGGGACGCCGCGTGCGCGTGCAGTCGCTGGGGACGCAGAGCGCGGGTTGGAACGCGATCCCCTTCGACGGCCGCGACGACGCCGGTCGTCCGCTCGCGAGCGGTGTGTATTTCTATCGCGTCACCGCGAACGGAACCACGGTGACGCACAAAATGGTGATCACGAAGTAAACCTTCTCCGGAGGCCGTAGATGCGCACGCCTTTTTCAACATGGGTCACCGTTCTTTCGTTCGCCGTTGCATCTTATTCCGTTCCGACGCTCGCGCAGTGGCAGCCGGACGGCGCTCCCGTCACGACCGCAGCGGGGACGCAGGAGCTCCCAACGATCACGTCGGACGGGGCGGGGGGTGCGATCGTGACGTGGAGCGATCGAAGCGGGAACGGTGATATCTACGCCCAGCGGATCGATGCCTCGGGGTTCACGCCGTGGACCGCCAATGGGGTCGCGCTCTGTACCGACGCGGCCCAGCAGGGTACGCCGATGATCGCTTCGGACGGAGCCGGAGGAGCGATCGTGGTCTGGTTCGACTATCGAACCGGCAACAACGACGTTTACGCGCAGCGGATCGACGCGTCGGGAGCCGTGCAGTGGACGCCTGACGGCGTGGCCCTTTGTACCGCCCCGAGCCAGCAATTCGAACCTCGCATCGCCTCGGACGGAGCCGGTGGTGCGATCGTGGTCTGGTACGACTTTCGAAACGGTAATCACGACATCTTCGCGCAGTGGATCGACGCGTCGGGAGTGGTGCAATGGACCGCGGACGGGGTCACACTGTCCGCCGCCGCAAGCCACCAGTACCCTCACGCGATCATCCCGGACGATGCCGGCGGGGCCATCGTAGCGTGGTCCGATTTTCGAAGCGGCACCCACCCGGACATCTACGCGCAGCGTATCGATGCCGCGGGAGTGGTGCAGTGGACGACCGATGGAGTTCCTTTATCAACCGCAACGGGAGATGAGCACCTCCCGGTGTTGGTATCGGACGGGGCGGGCGGGGCGATCGTGACGTGGCGCCACATTCAGGTGCCCGCAAGCTACGACATCTACGCGCAACGCATCGACGCGACGGGAGCCGTGCAATGGGCGGTCAACGGAGTTCCTATCTGCACTGCGGCGCAGGAGCAGAACTTCCCCGCCATCGCCTCGGACGGTGCGGGGGGCGCGATCGTTGCGTGGCAGGACATGCGCAGCGCCACCGGTTACTACGACATCTACGCGCAGCGTGTGAACGCATCGGGAGCGGTGCAGTGGACGAACAATGGGGTCGCACTCTGTGTCGCAGGGGAGGATCAGGTCGATCAAGTGGTCGCATCGGACGGAGCCGGTGGCGCGATCGTGACGTGGCAAGACCGTCGGGCCGGCCTCTTTGAGGCCGACATCTACGCGCAACGAATCGATGCTTCGGGTGCGGTGCAGTGGATGCCCGGCGGGGTCGCCTTCTGTGCCGCTATGAGCAGTCAAAGCTACCCAGCGATCGTCTCGAGCGGTCCTGGAGTGGTGATCGTGACTTGGGAAGACTATCGAGATGTATTCGGTTACGGCGACATCTACGCGCACCGCGTGGACACGCCCACGAGTGTCGGCAACACTCCGTCGACCGCCGCGCTCACGGTGCTGCAAAACCATCCCAACCCGTTCACAGGGACGACCGAGCTTCGCATCGGATTGTTGTCTGAATCGAATGTTTCGGTCGAGGTCTACGACGTGGCGGGACACCGCGTGCGCGTGCAGTCGCTGGGGACGCAGAGCGCGGGTTGGAACGCGATCCCCTTCGACGGCCGCGACGACGCCGGCCATGCGCTCGTGAGCGGTGTGTATTTCTATCGCTTCACGGCGAATGGGACCACGGTATCGAGGAAGATGGTCATTACGAGGTAGGACTCCGGATATCATCTTGTTGCCCGCGCCGGCGAAACACGCGCGGCGTCGGCTGAGGCGCGGTTCTCCTTCCCCCAGGAGGTGCGCTATGAAGCACTTCGGTCAATTCGCTGCGTTCCTTTGTTTACTTCCTGCCAATGCCCTCGCGATCACGGTGGCTCCCGGCTTCGAGTTTTATCACTGCGAGCCCGGCCAGTGTACGTTCGAGTTCAGCGGGCCGACGACGATCCCGCAAGGTTTCTTCGGTCCGGGCTCTGAACCGTTCGTGGGGACGGTCGCGTTTGCGGGACAGGTCATTCTCACGCAAGCAGGTTGCACGGGTGACATCGGACTCGCGCACGTGATACTCGGTCGAACGGAACCGGCAGATCTGCCCTTTCCCGGAACCACCGATCAGGTTCCCCTCCAGGTGGTCGGGTTTTCCCTTCTCAGCATCAGTCCCATCGAGGTGTCATTCCAGGGCGGTATCAACGAAGCTTGGAAAATTTCTTGGGAGAACTCTCCCGACGCTTCTGGGGAAACCGCCCTTCAGCTGTTCACGTTCTTGAGTGAGACGTTGATTTACAGAAACGACGAGATTCCCAGCCGTCCCTACCTCGTCTTCGAGCGGCTTTCGGACCTGGCACGACGTGAGATCGATGCGAGCGACGTGCAATGGGACGCGTTCGCCGACGTGTTCGTTGCTCCCGGGGTGCCGTGGCGGCAAACCGGAGATCTCGGGGAAGTCGTCCAACCCGATTGCGCTGGGAATTTCGTAGGCTCTTACGACGGCGATCCGATCGTCACGGTCTACCAGGGGCAGCACGGAAAGCTCGTCATGCGTCCCGCCCCGCCGTCACAACCGATCGCGACTCAACCAGCGACGTGGGGAGCGATCAAGCTGATGTATCGATAGCGGACCGTGTAAGACGGTCAAGATCGTGATCGCGACGTAGAGGCCCCCGGCCGCCGTCAAGCGACCGGGGCCCCGACTCGTACTATTCTACCGATACATCGCCTTGATCCTCCCCCACGTCGAGACTTCGGTGGTCGTCATGACGCCGGTGACGTTCACCGCCACCGACCCCGACTGATTCGTGGTGCAGTTGGCGAGATAGGTGTTGGCCACCTGAATCTTCTTCACGCCCTGCGTCGGGTATTGATGTCCCGGCGTGCGATAAACGCCATTTTCGAGGTACCAGCTTGTGGGCTGCAGCGCCGCGCCCACCTGCCATTGCACGACGGACGATGTGAGACACTCGATGGGAATCTGTTCGGTGGTCGTCAGATACACGCCGTACGGCGGCCCACCCGGCTCCTGTACTGCCGACACGTTGATCACCGCCGCACCGACGTTCACCATCCACGTCCGGGTTTCGACTTCGTTGTCGCACCAATCCGTGGCGACCGCTGCGCACGTGATCACGTACGTTCCGGGCGATGAATACGTGTGCGATATGTTGACCGACGATCCATAGTACGACTTGGTACTCGCCCATACCGCCTCGCCGAAATCGAACATGGTGTACTTGACTCCGCAGCAGTAGTCGAACACGTACCCGCGTATGCTCACGGTCAAGTCGGCGCTCTGCGTGACGGTCACGTTGAACTCGGGGTCGTAGCACGGCTGGACGAGCGACAACTCGAGACGCGAGAGCCCCGACGCCCCGATCCATCGATCCACCTCCGGCGATTCCATCTCCGAGACGAACGCGTATTGGAACTTCGCGTTGATGCGCTCCGCCGCGTCGCGACCCGCCGACTGCTCGACCAGGTAGCCGACCGCGCAGATGCGGCCGTCGTCGTCGATGAAGCAGGGGCGATTCTCGTCCTCGTAATCGTGATTGCGGGGAAAGACACCGGCGTCGATGTACTCGCGGAAGCGCGCGAGATTCTGCTCTCGTGCGTCGCGAAGCTCCGGGGGCATGTCGGAGATATCGCGCCGCGAGAGCAGCGAATGCACAAACGACAGGTGCGTTCGCACGCGCAAGTCGGGATCCGTTCCCGGCGGCGGCGGCGTGCCGTATCGTTCGATGAAGCTCGCGTCCCCGATCAGCGGATTGACCGCGTATCGAAACGCATCGGGACGTTCGGGTGAGTTGCTGGCGATCGCGGCGACGGGAGTCGTCGCGAAGAGAAAGGCGCAGAGCGCCCAAAAGAAGCGTGACATGAAAAGACCCCCTTCGGGTTTGCCCGCCGGATCGAATGAACGATCCGGGAGGCTCCATAGGAGGTCGGCGGTGGCGGGAGTATAGCACAGGCCCTGCCTTGTGTGGTTTCCTGCGGACGGGCTAGCGCACGGCATGTGCGATCTCCTAGAATGAGCGCCGTGGGTTCAAGATCAAACGGATCCTCGAATAAGGCGAAGGCGTCGCGCACTCGCTTTGTCGTGTGCCTCGACAATGTCGGCTACGACGCGTCGCTCGATGTCCGTAAGATCTACCGCGCGGTACCCGATGACAAGGCCGACAAGCTCGGTCTGGTTCGCGTCATCGACGAGTCCGGCGAGGACTATCTCTATCCGAAGAAGCTCTTCGCCACCATCGAGGTCAGCGCTTCCGTTCGCCGGCGCCTCGCGATCTGAAGAATGCTGTAACTTCCCGTCATCCCGGGGCGTGACCCACGACAGAGGAGGAATCCCATGTCACTTTCACGTTTTCTCACCATCACCGCGTCCAGTTTGATTGTGACTGCCGGACTCACCGGCTGCGAGAACAAGGAGCAGGCCGCGGAGCTCTCCGCCTACCAAGCGACCGAAACCGCCGAGCAAGCGAACCTCGCCAACTTCGACGACCTCGACTTCAACGTGTTCAGCGGGCAGAAGTGGGACGAGTTCTCGAAGAGCCACGCCCCCGACATCGTCGTCCACTGGCCCGACGGCCACACCACCACCGGCATCGACGTCCACATCGCCGACCTGAAGGCCATGTTCGTCTACGCGCCCGACACCCGCATCAAGGAGCACCCCATCAAGATCGCGCAGGGCGAATGGACCGCCGTCACCGGCATCATGGAGGGAACGTTCACCGCACCGATGCCGACCCCGGACGGCAAGACCATCGAGCCCACCGGCAAGTCGTTCAAGCTCCCCATGTGCACGGTCGGACGTTGGAAGGACGGCGTCATGGTCGAGGAGTATCTGTTCTGGGACAACCAGACGTACATGAAGCAGCTGGGGTTGGCTCAATAGTAGCGGTGAATCCGCGCGCAACGCGATGTAATAAAATATTACGCACCCTTGATGACTAACAGGAGCGTCGGTCGCCGGCTGTCTGCGGACACTAGCCCTACTTCAGCAAGACCATCTTCCTGCTGCGCTCCGCGCCGTTGTGCTCGATGCGCGCGAAGTAGATCCCCGACGACACCATCGCACCCGAGTCCGCGCGGCCGTTCCATTCCACGCGGTAGGCGTCCGGTGACTTCTCCTCGTTATTGACCAGCGTTGCCACCAACGCCCCGCGCAAATCGTAGATCGCGACCGTCACCGGACCGCGCGCCGGCACCGTGTAGCTCACCGTTGTGCGCGGGTTGAACGGATTCGGGTGGTTGCTCACCGAGAGCACATAACTCTTCGGCGTTCCGCCCACATCCGTCAGCGTGTTGATCTTTCTTGGATTGCTTTCGTTGCCCGAAAAGTCCGTCGCCGTCACGAAGTAAAACGTATACGGACTCGCGACGACGTCCATGGTGGGGTCGACGCTGTAGTCCACCACGATCGCGGAGCCGAAGTTGTCCGTGTTGCTGCCATAGACGGTGAAATAGTCGAAGTCGGCCGACGGCGATTCGTTCCACTCGAGCACGCCCGCGTCGTACACGAGCGCGTTCGGCACCGACGGCGCCAAATTGTCGACCGAGTAGCCGCTGTCGATCGACGTGTCGAAGAAGATGCTCGGCGCGGCGGTGACACCGCGTACGAAGAACACCGAGTAGTGCTGCCCCGCCGCGATGGTGGAGTCCGCGAGTGTCCCGACGATCATGCTGTATTCGCTCTCCGCGAACGCCGGGATCGAGCCCGCGAATTCCCAACCCTCGAGGAGCGGCGTCCCCGGTGCCGCAGCGATCTCCGGTGGTGTGACACCCGCCGGCAGCGGATCGATGCGGCGAAACGCCGCGTAGCTCAGGACCTTCGCCCCCACGAACGCCGCGTCGAAGCCCGAGCGCGTGAACTCGATGCGCACGCTTCTTCCCTGATCGTTGCCGACGTCGCCGATGGAGGTGATGCCCGGAAATCCGCTTCGGAATTTCGCCAGGAAGATTTGGCCTGATGCGCCCGGAGCGGGCAGGATTCCGCCGCCCAGGTCGAGGTTCCCGGCATTCGAACCCGTGAGCAACGCGCTCCCGTCGGCGCAAATCGCGACGCCACGAACGAACTGACCGGCCGCGTCGCCCGAACGATCGGCCGCCTGAAAGACGCCGTCGGGGCTGAAGCGCGCGTGAAACACCTCCGTGCTCCCCAGACTCGTGAGCGGTCCGCCTCCGAAGTCGACCGTGGCGTTGAACCCGCCCGCCACGACGATGTTGCGGTCGGCGTCGGTCGCGAGCTCGACGCCCAGGGTTCCGTTCACCGCCGTGTCGCCGTAACGCGCGCTCCAACGGTGGATCCCCGCCGAATTGAATTTTGCGAGGAACAGATCGTCGTTGCCTGCGCTGGTCAGCACGCCTCCCCCGAAATCCACCGTCGAGAAAAACGTGCCGCTGAAGATCACGTTGCCGGCCGCGTCCACCGCGACGTCGGTCGCCGTCTGTCCGCTGACATCGCCGAACCTCTTGCTCCAAATGTGATTGCCGTTGGAGTCGAAGCGCGCGAGAAACAGATCGTTCTGGCCCAAGCTCGTCAACACACCGCCGCCCAGGTCGATGGTGCCCTGGAAGTTGCCCGCCAGCACCATGTTCGACGACGCGTCCAGGGCGACGGACGCGGCGTTTTGCGCCTCGATGTCGCCGAATCGTTTGCTGAATACGTGATTGCCCGCGGAGTTCAGCTTCGTGAGATACACATCCGAGCTCCCCGCGGAAATGAGCCCGCCCCCGCCGAAGTCCACCGTGAGCTGGAAGTTCCCCGTGATGAGGGCGTTGTTCCCCGCGTCGACCGCGACTCGATCCAGAAAGTCCGGCCCCCCTGCGCCGAAGCGTTTGCTCCAGACGTGCGCGCCCGCGGGCGTGAACTTGGCGACAAAAATGTCCGAGCTCCCCACGCTCGTCAACACGCCGCCGCCGAAATTGATGCTGCCGAACATGTATCCACCCACGATGATGTTGTTCGACGCGTCCACCGCGACCGACGTCCCCACCTGCTCTTGCAGGGCTCCGTATCCGAAGCTCCAAATATGGTTGCCGTTCGCATTGAACTTCGCGAGGAAGACGTCGAGGGTGCCGCCGCTTGTGAGCGTGCTCCCGCCAAAATTCACCGTGCCCGCGAAGAAGCCCGTCATGATGATGTTGCCTTGGCTGTCCTCCACGACAGCGTAGCCTTGCTGCTGGTCGGTGTCGCCGTACCCCGCGCTCCAGACGTGGAACGGACTGGTCGCGAGGGCGGGTTGATGGACGAGGAGCACAAAGAAGAGGGACAGGACCGCGATGATGCGGAACATGGCTTTCCTCCTGGGGGTCGCGGCGATGGCGAACGCGCGCCACTGCCGCGGGAGAGGGGTTCGGGTGTTTTGGGAGCGAAGATTCTAGCACATGCTCGCAGTACTCTTACCGGTGGAAACCGTTTGCTTTCCAATGTCAATCAGTGATAGGAGCGATGGCAGGTCGATCAACTGCCGGAGGAGAAAATGACTGCAGATGGCACCGCTCAAGCTGTCCAACTCGAGTACGGTGGTTTTTGGCGGAGGCTCGTGGCGACGCTTATCGATACGATACTCGGGGGGATCATTATATTCCCCATCCTGGTCGCGGTGTACGGCTGGGATTACTTCTCTGGGTCAGCCGGGTTTATCGCGGGGCCCATCGACTTCCTCCTCAACTGGGTCTTACCTGCGATAGCGACCATTCTCTTCTGGATGTACAAGCAAGCAACTCCCGGCAAGATGGCGATGTCTCTGCGCGTCGTCGATGCCGTCTCCGGAAAGAAGCCGTCGACGGGCAAGCTCGTCGGTCGCTACTTGGCGTACTACTTATCGACGATCGGTCTGTTTCTCGGTTTTCTTTGGGTCGCGTTCGATCCCAAGAAGCAGGGATGGCACGACAAGCTCGCGGGGACCGTCGTGGTGCGACCCGCGAAGCACGGTCCGGAGCCGGTGCGGTTCGCGACGCCGAGCGCATAGGGTCACGGCGAGAGCGGTGCTACCGGCGCGACCCTCGATCCATGTCGGACAAGAAGGCCTCGACCGCGTTCTCGACCCCGCGGCGCGAGAGCCTCGGATACTTCGCGTACGCCGAGTCCGGGATGTCGCTCACCAGCGATCGGAATCTCTCCCCGTCGACCATGCCGCTCTTGATGAACTCGCGCGCGTCATCCATGTCCCGCTGGAAGCCACGGACCACTTTGGAGAGCAACTGCGCGTAGGGATCGTAGTGGTAGAGCGAGATCGGTCCCACCCGGTCGATGAACACGTGCCGATCCTCGCTGCCTTCGAGTGGCGGGACGAAGTCTTCCGGGCGCGCCAGCTCGACATTGACGTTGAGCCGCTCTTTGATTTTTTGGATATTCACGAACAGCGCGTCCTGTTCCGAGAAAAAATCCACGTCGATGGAAGCGCGCCGCCAGCCCAGATACACTGCGGTCCCCCCGCCCACCAGGAACAACCGGTAGGTGCGCCGGCGCGGTGCGGCGCGCGCCAGCTCTTTCACCACCTCGAGCAGCCGTTCTCGTGTCAGCTCGTGGCGCATCGCGCTACCCCAGGCGCACCGCGGAGCACGCGTCCGCGAACGATTCCACCTGACGCAGATGCGCCAGATACCGCGCGTGCGCAAGCTCTCCATGCTCGCGCTCCAACCAGCGGTACAAGCGGACCTCCGCTTCCCCCATCACCGCTCGCGGAATCGGAACCCCCTCGCGCTTGAGCCGCGGCGCGGCCAGCGACACCAGCAAACTCCCCACCGATTCCACCCCAGCGGCCAAGTCGGCCAAGCCCGCATCGACCAGTTCGCCGCCCGGCAGCGCCTGCGCCGCGAAGCTCGCGTCGCCGAATCGAGCGCGCGTCCAGCGCCCAATCGCCGCCCGCCGCGCCACACTCGCCCGCGCTTCCGGGCTCATTCGCTTCGCGCGCGCACGCCCTCCCGCCCGGCCATGGGCCCTGAACTGCTCTCGAACCGCCTTAGGAAGCTTCATGGCACCCCCACCATACTAAGGGGGTAAGCATATGTCAAGCCAGCCACCCCGCCTGGCCTTGACCTTCAACCGTTCCGTGATTACAATGTAATTACCATGAAAACCCGGCTCGTTCGCATCGGCAATTCCCGCGGCCTGCGACTTCCCAAGCCCCTCATCGAGGAGGCGGGTCTCAAGGAAGACGTGGAGGTCACCCTGCGTGACGGCGCGCTCGTTATTACCAGCGCCGACCATCCGCGCGCGGGCTGGGAATCCGCTGTTCAATTGCTGCGCGAGCGTCGCGAAGACTACGTCGTGCCAGAACCCGCGCCTACCAAGTTCGACGACGAGGAATGGGAATGGTGAGCACCGATGTTCGACGAGGCGACGTCGTCCTCGTAAGCCTCGGCCACGGTCACGGAGGCGAAATTCGAAAAACGCGCCCGTGCGTGGTGGTGTCGCCCGACGTGCTGAATGAACATATGCCGACTTTCATCGTGGCACCCATGACCACCGGTGGCCACGCCTACCCATTCCGCGTTCCCTGCCGGTTCGAAGGAAAGTCCGGGTTCGTCGTACTCGACCAGATTCGAACCATCGACCGCGCACGCGTCTCCCGCAAACTCGGCCGCCTTACTCCGCGAACCATGGAGAGCGCGCTCAGTGCGCTGCAGGCCATGTTCGCGGTCTAGCCTCAAAGGGCGATCTTGATGAATTCCGAGAGATTGCGCATGAACCACCCCGGCGGCGGAAGCAACTTGTCGACTTCTTCCGGCGACTCCGGCCACTCGCACAGTCCGGAGAGCAGAACGAAGTCGATCACGCCCACGAGGCTCTCGATGCCGGAAACCGTCACCATGACTTCGCCGTTCATGGTCATGCTTCGATAGTCGAGGTTTGCGCTTCCCACGGTAAGATATGAGATCGCCTGGTCGCGCTCTCCTTCGGGTACCGTTGCATAGAACGCATCCAGGAGCTGCGCCACCTGCTGCGTGAGCGCTGTCGGAACCCGCCTGAAACCGGGCGTGGTCCCGCGTTCCTTGGAGCCGTGGGAGGCCTGTTGCCCGGCCAGGTAGTCGATGTACTCCCTGAGTACCGCGCCCCATTCAGGGCGCTTCATGAGTTGGTCCCACACCAACGGGGACGCAAAAAAATTCGCCTTGAGGTGAAGCTTCGGACGCTCGCGGGCGTCCTTCGGCGTGAGGTACGCGGGCGAATAGTCAAGGCTGTCGAGAATTGCCCCCGCGTTCTTTGCCACCGACTCCACGCTCGCATCGAAACTGAAGACGCGACCTTTCCATGGTTCCAACGTCCCGAAGACCTGGTGCATGCGGCCCTCGATATCACCCACTCCCTGCCGGGACGCGTAGAGGCCGACACGGAAAATCCCGCCTTCCTTGATGATGTAGTCGTCCATGTCGTGTCCGAAAATGACCAGCCGCTTCATCAACCCGTTCGCGCGCGCCATCTGCGGAGCGCCGTTACTCGGAGCCGCATCAAGCGACGGCGCAATCACGAGCACGCGGCATCCGCGCAGTGCGCTGCCTGCCATGAGCGACGCGTACTGGTAGCTCTGCCAGAGAGAATCCGGAACCTTCATCACCGAACCCGGCGGCATGAGGCTGTAGAGGACGGCCTTGGCCACGTTCAGCGGCTTGGGCGTGAATCCGGTCTCGTTGTGCAACTCGAGTGCGCGGCCCGAGTCGTATTCTCTGCGCGACGCAACCTCCGCCGCCACGGCCGCATCGTATGAAGGCGGCTTCGGCTTCGGTCGCAGCGGAAACGGAATCTCGTCGTCTTCGAACCCCTGCGTTGTCAGCAGGAAACGCGCGGCATCCTTGGTGGACAGCGCCGCGGGACCCTGCACGATGAGGGCGCGGTCTTCCCAGGTCGCCCCGGTGTAGTGCTCGCCGATTCCCATGCCCGTGAAGATGACTTCGCCGCGGTAGGGATCATCCTCGGTCACGTCATAGAAGATGATCTTGCGGTGGTCTCGCATGTGGTTGTCGGAGATGGGCAGCTTGCCCAGAACTTTCGTGCTGTAGAACGACGGGTCGATTGGATTGGTGACGTTGACCTGCACCCGGATTCGGTTTTTCAGCCATTTCTCTCCGAACTGGCTCTTTTCGATTTGCAGCGTGAACGACCCTGCCACCGCCTTGCGCAGGTCGTCCTGCAGTCGCGCGAGCTCCACTTCCCACGGTTCGAACTTGCCGGAGAGCTTGACGTGTTCATTCATCGGGTCCTGGAGCATCTTCAGCCACAGGCGCGACTTGTTTTCCTCGAAGTAGTGCTGGTCGAGAAAGATGAAGTAGCTCGGCAGTTTTCCGGTCCGATCGTAGCCGCGCACCCGCTCGGTTAGCGCGAGCAGGAAGTTCCGCGCCAGCTCGTACGAAATCGCATCGGGTTTCCCATGATGATTCACACCGCTCACGTCGTGAATCCACACCACCAGATAGTCCTCCGCCACCCGCACCGCGTGCGCCACTTCGTAGTGGAATTCTTCGTTGATCACGTAATTGATCCGATTCCCGGCGGTGAAGCGCTGCTGTGTGGCGCGCTCGATAATTCCGTCCAGCTCGGCCTGCGTGTCGCACTCATCCGGGGTGAGGCCGTACTGCAGCGGGAGCCAGACGTAGCGACTGTCGTCCCAGCGTTTGCGCAACTCGGCACGGTTCTCTTCCATCAGGTCGCACAAGCTCTGAAAGACCAGCTGCACGCGTTGCAGATCCACTCCGGCCGACAGGGCCAGCCACCGGGCGAAGTCCGTCTGCGCCACGGCGACGAGCCCCGACAGTGTGTCCGGCTTCTTCAACTGGCCCAGGAGTGAGTTGTACGGATACAGCACGTCGTCCAGCAGAATGCGTCGCGCGTTCTCGCTGATATTGCGCCCGCGCTCCGTCGATTCACCGGGCTCCAGATTCGTGTCGCTCTCGGCCATCGAAAACGCACGGTCGAGCGTCTCATGATAGACGCGAATCTCCTCGTTGAGGGTGTGTCCGTGCGGAAAGAGCGCATCCACCGCGGCCATGTGGGCCCGCAGGGACGCAACGTGCGGCGCCATGGCCTCGCGCGCATTGCCGCCCGTGTATTCCACAAAGGGTTGCGTCATGCGGGCGACCCAGCGCGCGCGCACGCGCAACGTATCGAGTGCCGCCGACAGGGCGCGATCCTTCCCGCCCAGGTCGGCCGCGCCCACTCGCTTCGGTTCCCGGTCGTCCATCTCCACGTGGTCCCGTTGCGGACGCGACCGGCCCAGGTCGTGGTCGCCGAACGGAAACGTGGCGCCGACGCTGAAGGTCTGCCCACGACCCGGAAGCCAGCGCACTGTCATCAGGGAGCCCGCGCCGACGATTCCGCCGCGGCGAATAGGCAAGTCGAGCTTGAGGATGAAGTCGGTGTCCCCGCTCTCGAAGCTCTGGTCGACGCCGAGTCCCAGCAGTAGCGCGGGAATGGTGAAGTACGCACGTCCTCCGCCGTCGAATACTCGCGCACGCCCTCCCACATAGAGCTCGAGACCGAGCCCTGCCGCACCCACCACCGGATTGCCGATGATCTGATGGGCGCCAATGTTGACCAGCCCGCCGTTCTGCCCGTCTTCGGACGGACGGTAGACCAGGTACTCGACCCCGCCGGTCTGCCGGACCCGCAGGGGCATTCCCATTGCGCGCGTAAAACCGCCGCGATCGGGCGGTTGGCTGGTGGGTTCAGTCGCGTGCGCAGCCGATGCCGCGAAGCACCCGAAGACGACCAGCATGCGTAGCAAGCATGTCATAGCGGAGAGCAGAGGCTACCGGCGCGTGTAGTCGTCGTCAAGCGCGGCTCGGGTTATACTCCCGGGATGGCGAACAACAACCTCGACAAGATGACTGCCAAACGCTGGCCCTACTCCGAGGCGTGCCCCGAGGCGCTGGCCGAGCTCGGGCGTCGCATCGCGGCGGTCGGTAAGAAGCGCGAGCTCATACACTACTCCAAGCTCGTCAACGGCCTCGAGCTGCGGATGGCCAACGTCGGTGACGACGCGCCCTTCGAGCTCGGCGTTCCCGAGTGGAGCGATCAGGACCGCAAGATTCTCGGCGATCTCCTCGGCCGCCTGTCTCTCGATACCTACCAGCGCGGCAAGTTTCTCGCGAGCGCGCTCGTCACCGCCAAGGGCACGCAGGAGCCCGGCGAAGGCTTCTGGAGCTTCGTCGACGAACTCGGCCTGTTTACATCCACCAGCCCGACACGCCGCCTGATGTTCTGGACCGAACAGGTGCGCCTCGCGCACGATTGGTACGCGTCCAACGCCTGGTAAGACCATGCCGAGCCCTCTCCACGGCACCACCATCGATCACGTCGAGCTCATCGTCCCCGACCGCCACGCGGCCGCCGCATGGTACGGGTCCCCGAGAACTGGGCTTGAAAAATGGAGCACCTATATTGTAGGAGTAGCCTTGGCTTTATGTGTTATACCCATTTGTGACGAAATTTCTATTCGCCTATTTTGGTTCATGAAAAGCAAACGGGGTTAACATGAGCTTCGTGCCAGGAGATTTTGTCGGCGTTCCTTGCGAAACAAAGCCCAGCCCTTTTCCGGGCGAGAAGATGGTGGGCATCATAACGAAAAAAGGGCCCATTTCTGGATTTGTTCGGGATGAGGATTTCGTGCGTATCCAAGGCAGCGATTACATCCGAGGGAAAGTAGTCGCCGTGAGGAAGGACACGATAGTGGTCGAAATACAAGGCAGCTATTTCACCACTACGGGATTGGCGGAATTTGAGCAGATTTGGGCCAATCAAAATCTGAAGAAGGCTGCATAACTCGGGAAGCGCACTGTTTGCTCCTTTCTGGACCAGACCTTAGGAAGTTGATCTTTAACGGAGCGTCCAAGTCAGCCGACATGGACGCCGCTGTCGCTTCGGGAAAAATTGGATTCGACCCAGGCATCGATGACGATCAAATCGGTCAGACCTCGCTGGATTTGCGACTCGGGTGCCGATTCTTCACGCATAACAAGGAGGGCACGTCGGGAATCACGATATCGATTGCCAAAGGCCTCCCCGACATTTCCGGGTTGTGGGACCTTCACGAACTCGAGGAAAAGCGCGGCCGTGGCATGGACACTTGGAAGCTCAAGCCCGGGGAATTCGTCCTCGGCATGACCCACGAAATCGTCCACATCCCAAACACTTTGGCTGGGTTCATTGAGGGCAGGAGTGGCTACGCAAGACTTGGTCTAAGTATCCACCAATCGGCCCCGTGGATCCACCCCGGTTTCCGGGGCCCGATTTTTCTGGAGATCAAGAACAGCGGTAACTACAACATAGAACTCACACCGCTCATTGAGCGGCCCTGTCAGCTCAGCTTCTTTCAGATCTCTTCTCCATTGGCCGACGACCAAGCCTACGGTTCCGACGCAGGCGACGGGTTTCAGGATCAGGAGAGGCCGGCCGGCCGGTAGTTGAACGAGCTTCTCTGACGCTCCGAAGCAGTTATCCCACTTCCCTCTCCGCCCCGTCCCCATGCTATAGTTCCACCGTTTCGACGGGGAGCCTCCCACCCTCGCTTCATTAATATCAGCCCAAGGGCTTCCCATCCGGCGTGTTCAACGATCGGAGGCCCATGGCGCGCGCGAAGAAGACAAAGACCACCAAGACCAACGGCGGCCCTATCGGTTACGAGGCCCAACTTTGGAAGGCCGCCGACGCCCTCCGCTCCAACATGGACGCGGCGGAGTGCGAACACGTCGTCCTCGGCCTCATTTCCTTCAGGCACATCGCTGCCTCCGCATGGTGACCTTGTGGAGAAGCGAGTAATACGATCAACATCGCAATCATCGGCTCAATGCCCAGACGTTGTGCTGCGCGAAACGTCCATTACTCGCCTTGTGTTTCGTCCTCAGTTGGTCGATAACCCCAAGGATCAGGAAGCTGCAGTGCACGGGACTTTGCTGTTTCAGCGCAAGGGAACCAAGGACACGTGGGAAGACACTAGCGCGATTCCTCTTTCGACGCTCAAGAGGGGCGAAGGCGTCCGGCTTGACCTCCACGCTAGCGAGGTTCTTACGCTGTTCAAGGAAGTTGCGGAACTCTACAAGTTGCATGCGCGGGATGGTATCCCCCTGGGCGAGACAGAACTCATCCGAGCTGATTCGGTCGTTGCGAAACTCTCAAAGCTCCAGCGCGGCGAACTCAGGGTGTTCCTGGACGCTCACCGTTCTGTGGGTCAGGATCTCCTGGGGAATCTACTGGTATGGGCGGCTGAGATTGAATCTCCAGGAACCCTAATTCCTCGGCTCGTCGGGCTTGGGTCGAATGTCCTACGTAGCCTCAATGCCGCGGTGGGCCTTAGCGCTCTCAAGCGCGCTCTGGCAATCTGGGACGCCAACGCGGCGAACACGAACGAAGAGTTCTGGCAGACTACACTCACTGAAAACTCGTTCGTTCTTGAGCAAGTGTTTTCCTGGCCAACGACAATCGTCAAGGGCAAGGCGTACGTTGGAGGAAAGTCCATTCTGAATACCGGCGGCAACGTAGTGGACTTCCTCGTCAAAAACTACCTGACAAACAATGCAGCCCTCGTTGAAATAAAGACACCTGGCAGTCCACTGCTCGGCCGCAAATATCGCGATGGCATTTACAGTCCGTCGACTGACCTCGTGGGATCAATGATGCAGCTATTGGACTATAGATACAGCCTGCAGCGGGAGTTCTATTCGCTAACGCATGGGGCTGGGAGCGGACTTGAGGCCTTCGAACCTAAGTGCGTAGCTATTGTGGGGTCGACGCACGAAATCCGTGGAGATGAGATCAAGACTCGTTCGCTTGAGTTGATGCGCAATGCGAGTTCCGCGGTTGCGATCATCACGTTCGATGAGCTATTCGAGAAGACACGGAGGCTGATAAGCGTGCTGGAAGCGACCGCAGACCCTGGCGCATAGAAACCGCGATACCGCGATGGCTCTTACCGACTATCACGCAAAATACCTTGCTCACGAGCTTACCCGCCGCTGCGCATCCGACAGCGTTGAGAAGCTCGCGTCGGTGCTCGCCGACGCACAAGTCGATCTGAATCCTCATCAGGTTGAAGCGGCATTGTTTGCATTCCGTAGCCCGTTTTCTAAGGGCGCGATTCTCGCGGATGAAGTCGGACTTGGAAAGACGATTGAGGCCGGTCTGCTTCTCGCCCAGAAGTGGGCCGAGCGAAAGCGGCGGCTGCTCGTCATCCTTCCCGCCAACCTTCGAAAGCAATGGAGCCAGGAACTTGACGATAAGTTCTACTTACCTTCGGTCATTCTTGAGAGTCGCACCTTCAACGAAGCGATCCGCGCCAGGAACCTGAACCCGTTTGAGCAAGACGCCATCATTCTCTGCTCGTACCAGTTCGCTCGGAGCAAGGAACCGTATGTTCGTCAGACCGCCTGGGACCTTGTAGTCGTCGATGAAGCGCATCGCCTTCGCAACGTCTATAAGAACACGAGCAAAATCGCCACGGCGATTAAGCAGGCAATAGCGCCATTTCCGAAGGTCCTGCTCACGGCAACACCGCTTCAGAATTCGCTCCTTGAGCTCTACGGTTTGGTCAGCATCATTGACGACTTCGCTTTCGGCGATCTGCAGAGCTACCGCACCCGTTTCGCGCGTCTTGGGGACGATGCTGACTTCGCCGAGTTGAAGGAGCGTCTTGCGCCTGTTTGTAAGCGCACTCTTCGCCGACAAGTGCTCGAGTATGTGAAGTACACGAATCGCCATGCGCTTGTGCAGGAGTTTGTGCCGTCTGCCGACGAGCAGCGGCTGTACGACATGGTGTCGGCGTACTTGCAGCGTGATGCGCTCTACGCGCTACCCGCAAGTCAGCGACAACTTGTCACGTTGATACTTCGGAAACTCTTGGCGTCTTCCAGTTACGCGATCTCTGGCACCCTCGATGGTATGGTGCAAAGACTTCAGGCCGCCGTCGTCGTGGCGGAAGCGGTCGACGCTCCACCCGACAATCTCTCGGAGGATTGGGAACAGCTCGACGAGCTAGCCGACGAATGGGAGGGAGACGAAGACGCTGCCAAACCTGCGGAGCGGGCGCATCTCACGCCCGACCAACTGGCTGACCTCAAGCTCGAGATGGCAGAGCTCCGCGAGTTTCACTCCCTTGCCAAGTCCATTATCAAGAACTCGAAAGGTGAGGTTCTCCTGACCGCACTGCGACGTGGCTTCTCTGCTGCGGCCAAGGTTCAGGCGGCGCAGAAAAGCGCTGCGCTTCAGCAAAAAGCCATCATTTTCACGGAATCGCGTCGCACGCAGGAGTACCTCTTCCGGCTCTTGGAACAGACCGAGTTCAAAGGGCGTGTCATGGTTTTCAACGGCACGAACAGCGACCCGACCTCAAAAGCTATCTATCAACGGTGGTTGGCTCGGCATTCCGATACCGATCGCATCAGCGGTTCGCCGAGCGCGGATATGCGCGCTGCACTAGTTGACAACTTTCGCGACGAAGCAGCGATCCTGATTGCGACCGAAGCCGCCGCAGAAGGCATTAACCTTCAGTTCTGCAATTTGGTGGTGAACTACGATCTGCCGTGGAACCCGCAACGCATCGAGCAGCGCATCGGTCGTTGCCACCGATACGGCCAGGAGTTTGACGTGGTGGTAGTGAACTTTCTCAACAAGACCAACGCTGCGGACCAGAGAGTCTATCAACTCCTCGACCAGAAGTTTCGACTCTTCGACGGTGTGTTCGGTGCCAGCGATGAAGTACTGGGTGCCGTGGAGTCGGGGGTCGACTTCGAAAAGCGCATTGCGGCAATCTATCAGAAGTGCCGCACACCCCAGCAAATCGAGTTTGAGTTCGACCAGCTCCAGCGAGAGCTGGAGACGCAGATTGAGGAAGGCCAACGCGACGCGCGCGAGAAGCTCCTCGACAACTTTGATCAGGAGGTGGTTGAGAAGGTACGCATCGAGAGTCAAGACGTGCTCGACCGCTTCAACGAGCGCCTATGGCGCCTCACCCGCTACCTGCTCCGAGACCACGCGCGCTTCGAGGACGAGGATCATAGCTTCGTATTGCACACGAATCCTTTCCCCGGCGAGACGATTCACCCCGGCCCATACCGCATGGGTAAGCGGACTGAGGACGCCAACACCTATCGCGTCGGCCATCCGCTCGCACAACGCGTGCTCTCACTGGGTCGTGGCATGACCACGCCCCCAGTAGAAGTCATCTTCGGGTATCGGGACAGCGGCAAGAATATTGCCATTCTCGAACCATTCGTTGGTGCCAGCGGCTGGCTCGCGTGCACGCGTCTAACCGTGAACACCATGGAGGCCGAGGACCACCTTTTCTTCGCGGGTGTCACTGATGATGGCGAATTGCTCGACGACGGGCAGTGTCGCAGGCTATTCGACCTGCCCGGCACGGTAGAACGCCCATGCGACGCACCCGCAACGATCGAGAGTGCTTTCGCGGAGTCGTACGCAATTCGGCGACGGGAGTTGATAGAAGAGCTTGCACTGCGCAACGGCCGTTGGTTTGATCTGGAGATGGAAAAACTCGATCGCTGGGCTGAGGATCGTAGGGCCTCGCTTAGGGCCACTCTTAACGAGCTGGACGAAGCGCTGAAAGCTGCGAAGAAGGCGGCGCGAGTTGCCCCTACACTACCAGAAAAGCTCGATCGCCAGCGAGAAGCGCGCGTTCTGGAAGGCAAGCGAGATGAAGCCTGGCGCGCATTCGACGTGGCTAGTCGAGATATTGATCGCCAGAAGGATACGCTTTTGGACGATATCAGTCAGCGGTTGGAGCAGAGGCTGGAACAAGAGCCACTGTTCACCCTGCGCTGGCGGATGACATGACCAAGGAGGGCGCAATGCCCGACAAGACTGACGAACCCAGTAAGCTCGATCTGCGCTCCCACGACATCGTCGCGGACAAGCGAGAGGGGTTGCTGCGACTTTTCCCTGAGATCCGCACCGAAGGCGGCAACCTCGACTTCGAGAGACTAAGACTCACATTGGGCGAAGCCGTGGGCATCGGTAAGGAGCGCTACGGCATGAACTGGCCAGGCAAGGCCGAGTGCTTCCGAACCATCCAGGCGCCCAGCCTCGGGACGCTGCGCCCCTGCCCAGAAGAGAGCGTCAATTTTGATACCACAGAGAATCTCATCATCGAGGGCGACAATCTCGAGGTGCTCAAGCTTCTGCAGAAGGCATATCTCGGCAAGGTCAAGATGATCTACATCGACCCGCCCTACAACACGGGCAACGATTTCATATATCCCGACAACTACACAGAAAGCCTGCACACCTACTTGCAGTACACCGGACAAGCGGATGCCGAGGGGCGCAAGTTCGGGACCAACACGGAGGCGGACGGCCGCTTTCACTCCAAGTGGCTCAACATGATGTACCCGCGGCTGTATCTGGCTAGGAATCTGCTTCGCGATGACGGAGCGATATTCATCACCATTGACGACACAGAAGAAGCCAACCTGCGCAAGATATGCGATGAGCTTTTCGGTGAAGAGCAGTTCGTTGCCAGCATTTCATGGCAAAAGAAGTATGCGGTTAACAACAACTACAAGGGCGTCGCTTCGCTTAGGGATATTGTTCTTGTCTATGCCAAGACCAGCGGCTTTGTGAATGGCCTTCTCCCTCGCGATGAGGAGTCGATCGCGAGGTATCAGAATCCTGACAACGACCCACGAGGCCCGTGGAAACCGGTTGACTATTGGAACATGGTGGCCCCAGAAGAGCGACCAAACCTGGTCTACGTGATTGTCAATCCGACGACTGGAGACGAAATCAGGCCGGACAAGAAAGCCTGGAAATTTTCGAAAGATGTTCACGATCAACACGTGGCTGAGAAGCGTATCTGGTGGGGACGCGATGGCCGCAACTCCGTGCCAGCGTTAAAGCTGTTCTTGGCGGATGTTCGAGACGGTCTAATCCCGCACAATTGGTGGCCACACGAGGATGCTGGGCATACCGATGAAGCGAAGAAGGAGTTGGACCGGTTGTTCGATGGCAATGCGCCGTTCGATACTCCAAAGCCTCTACGTCTCATGACTAGAATATTCCAGGTAGGCGCTATAGGGCCGACGGATATTGTGCTCGACTTCTTCAGCGGTTCCGGCACCACGGCGCACGCGGCGCTTGATCTGAACGCGCAGGATGGCGGCAGCCGAAAGTTCATTCTCGTACAGCTTCCTGAAACGACTGGTCGGGCGGACTACCCGACTATCGCCGACATCTGCAAGGAGCGCGTTCGGCGCGTCATTAGAATTCTCAACGATGACGACACGGGTAAGCTCGCCCTCAACGCCGAGCGAAGACCGGATCGCGGATTTCGAGTCTTCAAGCTGGCTGAGTCGAACTTTGGGCCTTGGAATGGCGCGGTGTCCAACGACGCCGAAAGCCTCTCGAATCAGATCGAACTGCATGTAAACCACATCCGCGATGGCCGAACGGCAGACGACATGCTTTACGAGATTCTTCTCAAGAGTGGTTTCACGCTTACCACATCGGTCGAATCGTTGATGCTGGAAGGCAAGGTAGTGCATACCGTCGCGAGCGGGGTGTTGCTCATTTGCTTGGAGCGTGCCCTGAACCTCGTGCTGATTCGCGCGATGGCCGAGATGAATCCCGAGCGCGTTGTCTGTTTGGACGAGGGCTTTGCGGGGAACGACCAACTCAAAGCGAACGCAGTTCAGATTTTCAAGACGAAGGGCGTCACTAGCTTCAAAACGGTGTGAGAGGGCAGCATGACAACGCCCAAGCAGACTCTATGGGAGTTGGACCCTCACACAAGTGCGAAGCATGAGATCCTTCGTCGATATCTCGCTGCTTGGTTTCCCATTCTAAGCCGATACCATAGCCGGATCGTTTACATTGACGGATTCTCTGGTCCAGGGCGGTATACTAAAGGTGAGATCGGTTCTCCGATGATCGCGCTCGATGTCGCGATAAACCATCGCAAGGCGATTGGCGGCGAGATAGTATTCTGGTTCATCGAGGAGCGCGAGGATCGCATAGAGCACCTGCGACAGGAACTCCGGGACATCACCGTCCCTCTACATTTCAAGGTATTCTCCGAGTCGGGAAGATTCCACGAGAAGTTCGGTGAGATGTTGAGTTCGATTGACGCGGGTAAGGGAACACTTGCGCCGACGTTCGCCTTCATCGATCCGTTCGGCTTTTCTGGCATCCCGTTGTCGTTAATCGAGCGGCTTCTCCGATGCAAGAGTACCGAAGTGTTCGTCACGTTCATGGTTGACGCCATCAACCGATTCCTCGAGCACCCGGAGGATAAGGTGGTGCAGCACATCGTCGATGCATTTGGCGGTGAGGAGGCAGTCAACATCGCAAAGGGGACCGGGGATCGCATCGTCAAGTTACGCGAGCTATACCAGTCGAAGCTCCAGGAGGCCGCCAAATTTGTGCGGTATTTTGAGATGCGCGACCGGCAAGACCGGACACAGTACTACTTGTTTTTCGCAACAAACAATCCGCTCGGTCACGTGAAGATGAAGGAAGCGATGTGGAAAGTGAACCCGGAGGGCGAATTTAGGTTTTCGGATGCCACGAACCCGGATCAACTCGTGCTGTTCGAGGCTGATGCTACCCCTTGGTTGGCGGAATTGCTTCGTAAGGAGTTTTGCCATCAAGGCACGGTAACCGGAGGCGATATTTGTAGGTTCGTCGAGGACAAGACGGCGTACCTCAGGAAGCACTTGATTGCTGCCTTGAAGCGGGGGGAGACGAACAAGGAGCTCCGGGTGGATCCGCTGAAGCTGGACGGAAAAAAGCGGAGAGCAAGCACCTACCCTGACAATGCGAGGTTGACATGGGACTGAAGTCAGCTATTGAGTGGACCGAGTCCACGTGGAATCCAGTTACTGGCTGCACGAAGGTCAGTCCGGGCTGCAAGCACTGTTATGCGAAGCGCATGGCCGAGCGACTTGAGGCAATGGGGCAACCGAACTACGTGAACGGATTTCGGCTGACGTTGCAGCCGCAAATGCTCGAACTACCACTCAGGTGGAAGAAGCCCCAGACGATCTTCGTCAACTCCATGAGCGACCTCTTTCACGACCGAGTACCACTCACGTATATCCGCGAAGTGTTCGACGTTATGACCCGCGCGCACTGGCACCGCTTCCAAGTCCTAACGAAGCGTGCTGAGCGCTTGAATGCGTTAAGCGCAGAACTCTCCTGGGCTCCGAACATCTGGATGGGCGTCAGCGTCGAGAACGAGCAATACTGCACGCGCATCGATCATTTGCGTGCGACTGATGCGCACGTCAAGTTCTTGTCACTCGAGCCCCTGCTCGGACCGCTACGGGATCTCGACTTGTCAGACATCGATTGGGTCATCGTGGGCGGCGAGTCAGGCCCACGAGCGCGACCGATGGATCCCGCCTGGGCTGCTGACCTGAGGGACCAGTGCCGCAAAGCGAAAGTCCCCTTTTTCTTCAAGCAGTGGGGCGGCAAGAACAAGAAGCTAGCGGGGCGTTTACTCGAAGGGCAGTTGTGGGACGAAATGCCCAATGCAGCGATTTCAGGACTAGACGCGGCCTAACAAATTATCGTGAAACTCCAATTCGACCCCAACCAGACTTTCCAACTCGACGCTGTAACCGCCATCGCGGACCTGTTCGATGGCCAGCCGCGCGACGCACCCGACTTTGCAGTCATCAATATGGGTTCGATGGATGCCCTATTCGCGGGGCACGACACCACGGCAATTGGAGTTGGTAACCGCCTTGTCTTGTCCGAAGACAAGCTGCGCGAGAACCTCCGCCTCATTCAGACCCGCAACGACATTGAAGTGTCTGACCCCGCGGCCGCACCGGAAGCTTGGGAAGTATTCGACGGCACCGCCAACCAGGCGCGCAGTTGCCCGCACTTTTCGGTGGAGATGGAGACGGGCACGGGTAAGACCTACGTCTACCTGCGCACGGTGTTCGAACTGTCGCGACGTTATGGCTTCCAGAAATTCATCATCGTGGTGCCGAGCGTGGCGATCCGCGAGGGAGTGCTCAAGAACATTGAGATCACCGCTAGTCACTTTCGTGCCCTCTACAACAACATGCTCTTCGACCACTTTGTCTACGATGCCAAGAGAGTAAGCCAGCTTCGACAGTTTGCGACCAGCAACATGCTGCAGATTCTGGTCATTAATATCGATGCATTCCGCAAGAATTTTGCGGGCACCGATGAGGAAAAGAAGAGCAACGTCATCTATAAGGACAGTGACAAGCTCTCTGGCCGGCAGCCCATCGAGTTCGTCCAGGCCGCGCGTCCCATTGTCATTATCGATGAGCCGCAGAGCGTGGACTCAACCGATAAATCGCAAGAGGCAATCAAGGCGCTCAATCCGCTCTGCACGCTGCGCTATTCTGCGACGCATCGCAACCCGTACAACCTTGTCTACCGGCTCGATCCGGTGCGTGCCTTTGAGTTGAAGCTGGTCAAACAGATCGTTGTCGCGAGTGCTGCCGCCCAGGACGCAGTCAATGACGCGTTCGTTCGTGTTGAGCAGATCGACTACAAGAAGGGGATCAAGGCGAAGCTCCGCATTCATGTTCAAACCTCCGAAGGGCCGAAGGAGAAATCGGTGCCGGTCAAGCAAGGCGCTGATCTTTTCATGATTTCCAATGAACGTGCGAGCTATCGCGAAGGCTTTGAAGTCGCGGAGATCAACGCCGAGCCGGGCAGCGAGTACCTGCGGTTTTCAAATGGCCGGACGCTACGATTGGGAGAGGAAATCGGCGGACTGCGCGACGATGTGTGGAGGGCGCAGATCAAGCATACGGTCAAGAAGCACCTCGATAAGGAGCTGCAAGTGCAAGCTCGCGGCATCAAGGTCCTCTCACTGTTCTTTATCGACCGAGTGGCTAACTACCGCGACTACGGCGCTGACGGCCAGCCGGCGAAGGGAAAGTTCGCTGAGTCGTTCGAGCTGATCCTCGCGGAACTTGCAAAGGACGAGCGATACCGGGATTTGACTTGGCTCAAGGAGCCAGTCGAGCGCCTACACAACGGCTACTTCGCTGCAGACAAGAGGAAGGTGGCTGGCAAGACCGTTGAGGTTCTCAAGGATACTCGTGGTGATACGCAGGCCGACGACGAAGTTTACAATCTCATCATGAAGGACAAGGAGCGGCTCCTTTCGCTCGATGAACCGCTGCGGTTCATATTTACCCACTCGGCTCTGCGAGAGGGCTGGGATAGCCCTAACGTCTTTCAGATATGCACGCTCAACGAGAGTCGAAGCGCAATGAAGAAACGACAAGAGATTGGTCGTGGCCTTCGGTTACCTGTAGATCAGAACGGCGTTCGCGTATTCGATGCGTCGATAAACAAACTCTACGTGATGGCTAATGAGAGCTACGAGGATTTCGCACGTGCGCTACAAACCGAATATGAGGAGGACTGTGGCGTCGCCTTCGGCAAGGTGCCGCTGACAGCGTTCGCCAAGCTCACACGAATTGTGGATGGCGTCGAGGAGCCTATCGGTCAGGACGCTGCGGAGGCAATCCGTGCTGTATTGGTCGCGCAGAAAATGCTCGACACCGAGGGACGCATTCAGCCGGCCTTCGATCCACAACGGAAAGACTTCAAGTTGGAACTGCCGGACGCGTACCGTGAGCTAGTGCCGGCTGTGGTGGATCTGCTGGCCACGTATCAGATTGAGCGCCACATCCGTAGGGACCGCGACGAGGGCGTGAACCGGCTCAAGAAAGAAGTGACGTTAACTCCCGAGTTCCAAGCTCTATGGGATCGCATCAAGCCCAGGACCACGTATCGTGTTGAGTTCGAAACAGACACGCTCGTATCCAACGCGGTCGCTGCTGTCAAACGAATGGAGAAGATCGAAGCACCAAAGATCCGCGTCGCTGCGGGACAGGTGCAGGTTGGTAAGGGAGGCGTGAGTACGACAGCCGTAAGCGTCGCGGAGGAGCAACCGGCCTACGGCGTTCGCGCCATCCCAGACATTCTCGCCTATCTCCAGAATGAGACAGAGCTGACTCGCTCAACGCTGGCGCGCATCCTAAAGGAATCCGGTCGTCTTGGAGATGTCTTCGAGAACCCACAACGGTTCTTGGATCAGGTGGCCTCGATCCTCAAGTACGAACTGCACCGGCTACTGGTCGATGGCATCAAGTACGAACGGCTGCCAGGCGGCCCGGAGGCGGAGTGGGAAATGCTCAAGTTTGAGAATGAGGAATTGATTAACTACCTCAGCGCCCTCAAAGTGAAAAACTCCGTTTACGAGTACGTCGTTTATGATCACGAGATCGAGCATGAGTTCGCGCGACGACTCGACGAACGTGAGGACATCAAGTTGTTTGTAAAGCTCCCGCGCTGGTTCGCAATTGACACGCCGCTAGGTAAGTACATTCCAGATTGGGCGATTCTCAAGAACGACGGTACAGCGCTGTACCTCGTGCGGGAGACCAAGGGGACTCGGGATTTCTTGAAGCTAAGAACCACCGAAGCCGACAAGGTGCGATGCGGGCAGAAGCACTTTGAGGAACTGGGTGTGCCGTTCGCAGTCTGTGTTACAGCGGATGAGTTGTAGTTACCGCCCACCTCCAGGCCGTTCGAAGGAACAATGTAGGTCGAGACAACGCACTCAGTGCTTCGACCGCGCGCGACCAGGGCGAGCCATTTCTCGCACCGGATTCACAAGAGAAACTCGGGCGACGTCGATATTGGTAAGTCCAAACTCGCTCAAATGCTCTCCACCGTTCTTCGCAGCGATGACGATCCTTCGCATCATCTCCGGCGGACAAACCGGCGCTGATCGCGCGGCTCTCGATGCCGCCCTCGAGCTCGGTGTTCCCAGCGGCGGTTGGGTTCCCAAGGGTCGGAAAGCCGAGGACGGCGCCATCCCCGATCGATATCCGAACCTTCGCGAAACCGACACGGACCGCTACGAGACGCGCACGCGGTGGAACGTCCGCGACTCGGACGCGACCTTGATCCTTTCCCACGGTGCACTCGCGGGAGGCTCGAAGGTGACGGAGTCGGTCGCCCGCGAGATGGGAAAGGCGGTCTTGCACGTGGACCTTTTGACGATGTCGATGGACGACGCGGTAGTGGCGATTGGGGAGTGGCTTCGCGACATCAAGGGCGACACACTCAACGTCGCGGGACCGCGGGCGAGCAGCGATCGGGAGATCTATGAGAAGACGAAGGAAGTGGTGACCCGGCTCCTTTCGTCAGATCCTTGAGTGCGCCGCGAGCGCGTGCGCTTTCGCGCGGTCTGTGTGAGCGGGGTCGGTCATTGGAGACCCGCTCGCTGTTTTGCCTTCGTGAGTTTCTCATTGAACGCGGCCACACCCATGTTGAATGCGCTACTTCGCCTATCGAGCGCTGTCGCAGCCGCCATGAGCTCTTCCAAAGATGAGTTGCGACGAGTAACCAGCTCATTGAACTCATCGACTTCGGCGCCAGTCGGCGCGTTATACTCGTAGCTGCTCCGCAGGCGCTCAATCACGCCATCCAAAGAATCTAGAGCCGCTTCTTGATTGCTCAAGCGAGATACCTCTTTATCAAGTGCCGACTTTTCCGACTCAAGCGTGAAAGATTCGCGTTGCAACGCTACAGCCTCAGTAGACACGCGTGTTTGGTGTTGCGTGGCGGTCGTTGTTCTCGCGACATCGGGCGAATCCGACCCAGAGCCCCACGTACAAAGAAGCGTCATTGCCCCAACGGATAGCAGAGCGGGAATAGCCCCTCGCATTGCGTATGCACCACGGATCTTTTGAGGTGATGGGTCATTGCTCCTGAAGTACATGTCTTGTTGCTTCAACGCTTGCCGCAATTCCTCGTTCGCTTTCCGTGGTTGCACGCCTCCAGTCAAGTTTCTCAGTAAGGCGTGCCAGGCAAAGAAGAACGCCGGGATACCCCACCACCCGCAGATCGCGGTGATCATGTTTTGGCGAAATGCCACCCTAGACCGGCACTCGCTGCAGAGAACACCACCCTGCACGCTTCTCGACATTCCGAACAGTACGCCGACTACGGAGTAAAACCCTGCGACCCTCAAGGTCGAGTTCACAGAGCCACAAATTTGGCAATATATCCAAGGAGATGCGGGCCGGCTTTCTTGAGCGGCTGCTGGTCGTGGCTTTGCGATTTCGTAGTCGTAGGCGAGACGTTTTGAACAGTCAGACAGCACATCGTACGCAACGTTGATTTGTCCCGTGATCTCAGCGGCATTCGGATCGGCACATATGTCTGGATGGTATGTCTTAACTTGTCTTCGGTAGGCCTTCTTGATCTCGGCTGGGCTCGCACTCGGTGCGATACCCAGAATCTGATAATGGGTTCTGTCCCTGCGCGGCGCTGTCTTCATACTCCGTTGATGCTAGGACGCCAGATTCGCGAAGGGGCGTTTTCCAAACTGCTTTTGGAAGTCCGCGATCAATTGCTTCTCGATCTGGCGGGGGTCGTCATTCGGTGTCGGCTTCCAACAAACTAGGAGATCCACGTGATTTGCGAGTTGCCAGATATACCGGCCACCCGAATGTCCAACGTTCTTGCCCTGCCCAAACCTCAAGTACTCTCCCAACCTGGAGTGCAGCGTGGAAGCCTGGGCGGGGCTACCGGCTTTTCCGACATAGACGACGAGCGCGCCGCGCAGGAAGTTCAGTTTCAACTCTTCGAGGGATACGTTGGGGTCTCGGCCCTTGAAGAAGCCACCGACGCCGGGGCAAATGAACCGCGGATTGTGGCAATCGGGGTTGATTACCAGATAGACACCGATCTGCTTCGGAATTGGGGACTTGTCGTTCCAAAGGCTCGCTACTGATTCGAAGCCGATAAAGCCGAGGGCGCGGATGGACTCGATCGACCGAAGATCAGTTTCTGGTACTGTGAGATCAGACATCTCTTACCTTCCTACTTCACAGCAACGGTTGCGGGGGTAGCCGGCCATCGATCCTGCGCGATCGCAAAAGTCTTGAAGACCTCGTCGTTGGCGTCACGCGCCGCTACGAGATCCAAAACGAGCCGGGACTTGTCCGAGAAGGTTATGTTCAACCATTTGCCAGTCGCAGTATCCAGGAGTTGGTTGAAATGCTCAAAGTCTTCGACCGGCGTTCCCTGGATTGTCTCGACGACCGACATCGGCCAATCTTGATAGCCTCGGTTCACGCGGTGCGGCAGGATGTCTGTCATCATCACGAGCACGCGACGTGATTCAGTTCGATATGTGCTTTCCAAGTAGGCACTAAGAACGCTGGTCGGCACATCGCTGGTTAGTGCAGAAATATGGTCGGCAGTGGCCGGCTGAAAGACCAGCCCTCCAATGGTTCGATATGGGCGTCGCGTTTCGTATGTCGGAGCGGGAATCAGGCCATCTGACGCCACGAGGGTTAGGGTGACTGAGGTCTCTGTCTTGTTACGCCAAACGGCAACCGTAGCGCTCTCGCCCACTTGCTTTCGTTCGATCAGGTAGCCAAACTCAACACGAGCCCCGTCAGTGAGTGCTACTGTGCGGTCGTTGGCGACGGGGATTCCGTCGACAGCCAAAATGACGTCGTCGGGAGCGAGCTTCCCCCAGCTACTACTGCCGTAGTTAATCTCGCTGACGAGCGTGCCGCTCTGCCTGTCACTCAATCCAAGATACTCGCGTAACGCGTCGTTCTCTACAGGGTGACAGTAGGCGCCGAATGAAGGGACACCCGCAATTATCCCGTCCGCGGCGTCTTTCAGAAAACGCTCGATCATCGGTGCGGGAATCATGTAAGCAACGTTGTCGGCTTCGTCGATCCCCTGCACGGCAATACCGACGATCTTGGAATTAGAAACGACGGGGCCACCGCTGTTGCCGGCGTTAATCGCGGCGTCGATCTGGGAGAGGAGTAGCGAACGCTCGCTGTGAACATATTCTGTCCTCTCGATCCGTGAAACCACTCCGGAAGTGGCGGACACCGTCTCACCGCCGATAGGGTAACCGTAGGCGCTGACGACAGAACCAATGGATGCCAACGGTCCAACACTCAGCGGCGTGACTTGAGTAAAGAAGTCCTCATCCTCGACTGTGAGCAGCGCAAGATCGCATCCATGATCTATTTGATCAACGTGGGCGAGGAATTGTTTCTGAATACCCGGGCGCTTGACCTCAATGCTTGCGGCGTAATCTACGGCGTGCGCATTCGTCAGGATGCGGTTTCCATGAATGATCACTCCAGATGCCGTCGAAGTCTCGGTTCCCTTAGATTGCCAAGGTTTTGAGAAATCAGGGCTGCTGGAGATGGTTGTAATGTGAACTGTCGCGGCTACTATTCGCTGTTGTTCCCCAGCAGCTTTCACATGCTTGACCCAGGATACCCCCGCAACGAATAGTAGAGTGGCTGTTACTGCTGCGTAGGCGGCAAGACGGCTCCTTGGGATTAGTCTCATATGTGCGCGCCCTTTCGTTCACGCGACGGAACTGTCCGGGTTGGGGAAGTAAATTCCCAATAGTTCTCGCTTGCACCGAATAGTTTTGCTTGTGCAAAGGCCGTTCCGAGTCCCCACGGAAGAGGCGTTCAGATCGGCCTATTGGTGAGGCTGTCGTGTCCCTTAGGGTTCATCTCGTGGAAGGCTGGAAGGTGACAGAGTCTTCGGTGACCCGCCAGATGAACCTTCGTGAAACCGACACGGATCGCTACGAGACGCGCACGCGCTGGAACGTCCGCGACTCCGACGCGACCTTGATTCTCTCCCAAGGTGCACTCGCGGGAGGCTCGAAGGTGACGGAGTCGGTCGCCCGCGAGATGGGAAAGGCGGTCTTGCACGTGGACCTTTTGACGATGTCGGTGGACGACGCGGTGGTGGGGATTGGGGAGTGGCTTCGCGACATCGAGGGCGAGACACTCAACGTCGCGGGGCCGCGGGCGAGCAGCGATCGGGAGATCTATGAGAAGACGAAGGTGATTATCTCTCGGCTCATCGGGCAGCGTTTCTTACGTGAGGCGATAAGGTAGACGGCTTCATTGCCAGGCGCCGCGGAGATCTTCCGCCATCACGCTCGATCCGGATTGTCGAAGCCGCAGAATGCCGCCGGCCTCTCCGCGTCCAAAGACGGTGTACGTTCCCAACGGCTCCATGACCGCAGTAAGCGGACCGACGAGGCGTTGGGGGCGAGTCACGCGTTGAAACTTGTAGAACGCATCCTCCGGCATGCGCGCGACCCCGGCGGTTTCCGGATACTCGTAGCGCTCGACTTCGCCGGGGATGGTTGGGCTAATGGCCTCCCATCGAACACTCCGCGTATCGGTCGCCGCCACGACGCCATGGAGGAGTTGCCCGTTCGCACCGTTCACGAAAAGGTGGATTTGATCGCCGTACGCGGCCGCGGCTGGAGAGGCGCGGAACACTTGATTGGCGACACTCAAGCGAAGCGTGAGGATGTCGGAAACGGCGAGCGCACCGGATCCGGTGTCGGACAGGACCACGTGCGTTAGCGAGGTCGGCGAATCGAGACCAAACACGTGCACGCGGTCGGGGGTCGGTGACACCGCCGCTATCGCACCTCGAAAACCGCGCGGCCCAAAGACGGTGTGACGACGCGGAGCGGAGGCTTGGCCCCCCTGCAAGTGGAGCAGATCGGTATTGCTCGCCGACGCGAAGACTTCGATCCCGACGCCGTCCCGCACCACTGCCGCCGGAGGGCCTGTTGCACGAAGCCCGAGGCGAGCGAACGGATTCGAGTGTCGTTCGGCGTAGAGATGTTCCACTGCACCCCGGACCAACTGCATCCCGCCGGCGGCGGTCCACGCGAAGACTTTGAGTTCGCCACGATCGAACACGGCACTGATCGCGCCCATGATGGATGCGCCCAAGCCCGGCGCGACACCCCATGTCAGCCCACCGGCAATGGTGGTCGGCGCGATCATCAACCTGCCTCGTGGTCCCACGGCAAGAAGCAGCACCCTTCCGGTATCCGTCGTGATCAGGCACAACGTATCCGTATTGGTTTCGAGGCCGCATCGTTCGGAGAAGCTGTTGCTGAACGTCGAGAGCTTTCCACGCCGGCCGAGCGCGCTTCGCGCGATCCGCCAGTCTTGCAGGGTTTCGGGGTACGTGAGCTCGAGGGCGGCGCGATCCAATCGATGAAGCTGGCCCCAGTGCATTCGGGCGAGTTGGCGACCCGCGCTGGACTCGAACGCGAGGAAATGGTCGTCCGTTCGACCCTCGAGGTTGCCGCCGTGCTGGACAGGATCGTGGAACACCACGGTCAGAAATCCCAGGAGGCCGAAGAATCCGAAGCTCCATCCCCACGCTTCGAGGTCGATCTCCTTAAGGCCCTGCACTTCGATGTGACACATCAATTCACCCCTTCCGCTGTCGCTCGAGTGCTGCATCGCGAGCAACGCCCGGGAAGGCCGCGTGAATCGAATGGAAAAGAATCCCGCGAGCTTGTGCCCTTCCCGAACCCGTGCGGCGAACGCGCCGCGAAGCGCTTCGATCAGTCGAATGTGCTCGTTGTCGCGTGTTGTCACGACGATCTCCTGGGTGTGCCCGGGGTCTGGCTCGCCGCTTCCATCAAAGGTGTCCATCACGCGGTAAGCCGGCGGGTATCCGGTCGTGGTCACACGCACGCTCCGCATCAACGCGCTGACATTCCGCCGATAGGTGTCGACATCGTGGAATTCCACATCGAGTGCCAAGTGGAGCTCCCCCGGTCCTCCCGGGGGGTCTACGGGTTCGGAGCTGTCGAACGCAACGGTCGAGAACGCGCGCGCGCGCGACACCACGACGCAGTCACAATCGGGCGCGGAGTCGGTTTCATAATTGTCGCTCAGATGGTAGGGATTGAGGAGGATCTCCGCCGCCCAGGGCAGCGGACGCACGAGCGCAGGAGTTCCTCCGTCGGCGGCGATCGTGGTCGGGTGGACGACGCCGAGCCGCCGATCCAGCCCGGCCGGTCCTTCCTCCGTCAGAATTTGTCTCACCACCGACCACCGCGTGGCGGTGACTCGCTGCGAAAGGCCGAACTGGTCGCCGACCTCGAGCACGAGACCGACGATGACGCCAACACAACCTACGCTCACGAGTGCAGCGTAGAACTCGTCGTCGACGTAACGCACACTCCACGCGCGCAAGGTACTCGTTCCGGCAAGCAAGCGTGCACGGTCTGTGATCCTTTCTTCTTCTGAAGCGCGTTCCAACCAGTATTCGACGCCGCCCGGCCCGACGAGGTGAATGGCGCGAACCGCGTCGGCCAGAGGGGCGGAATGAAAATCGGCGCCGTGTGTGGCTGTGCTGATCGCTCCTGCGATCGTCTGACCGCTTGACGCCCCCATGGTGGGAAGCGCCCACCGCCCCCGAGTCCCGTCGGCAGTGTCGAGCGCGGTGTAGAGTTGCTTGATGGTAACGCCGCCTTCGACGTGAACGAACTTGCGGTAATACCGCCCGAGTATCGGGTTGAAGTGGCGAGCTCGCGCTGCGGCGTTGAGCGCTCGCAGTGCAGAGCTGGCGGATGCGTCGGCTGTGTCCCCGCTCGCATATCCGAGAATCCGGTTCATGGCGCCAATCCCGAGGAGGATGCCTCCGGGCTCGACGTGGATGGCGGCGGACTGCGACCAAAGGCTTCCAACCGGACGCACGCGCCGACCCTCGCTTTCGGCGCGTCGCACGATCGTCGCGACCTCGGCGATACTCGTCGGACTAACCGTCTCGACGTCGACGATCTTAATGTTATCGAGAAGGTTCTTTGCTTCTGCCACGATTGTCACCTCGGGATAGACCAGGCGCTTGCTCTACGTCTTCGGCGGCCTGCAAACTACCGGCAGCGTGCCTCTTGTTACTGTTCCATCATGAGGAGCGGTGTCCTGGTTCCTGTTCATTGTAGTCACCGGGGTTCCATCGTAGTACAACGACAGATTTAGCCTGAGCATGTCCGTTTGGTCGGATAACGCAGTCGAGACGTATATGACGAATCTCCATGAAACGGACAGCGTATTGTTGGAATTCGCCGGTATGACCTGCTGATCTGGACCAGTTTGGGTCTCCGTCCGAAATACCGGTGCGAGAACGGCTGTAACCGCGTCATTTCCTTTGATGCCGCTCAGCAACACATTTTCATACGTATACGCGGCGAGTGGTCTGTAGTAAAACTGCTGGTCGCCGTAAATAACATAGAATTTGGACACGTCATAGTTGAATGGCTGCGCCTTGGTATTATTATTTCGAATCGAACAAATTTGATACAGGATCCACACACCTTTCTTGCTCTTGCCGCCGGAATAGTCATTGATTCGGATCTTGTGCCATTCCAAGTCACTCGATGGGCCCGGCGCCAGTATTGTTTCACCGAACTGGTATTCTCTGAAATTCAGCGATTGTTCGTACTCAATAAACACTGCCTTACTTAAACCCTCCTTGAGCTCCGTGCAGCAAAGAAACGTGAACGACACAAAGATCGAGCAGCTGATCACTTGAGTCTTGCGTGAAGAGGATCTCATTGTAGAACCTCCGGTAGCGGCCATCCGTCGGCGCCATTAGCGACGAGCATGACTAAGCCAGTATTCCTCCCAACCACCCATGGCCATCGCAGCACCCCTCAGATGTAAGACCGAGAAATAGGATCGCGAGTTGGCAACTTCTGCGCTAATGCTGCTGTGGGGAGGCCCCAATGCTGGCCGAACGAGACGTCCTCGAGTACCTGCAGTTCCTGGAAACCCGCGCGCACGAATTACTGGAAGTGAGCAAGTTCGTCGAGAGGCTCCGGGAGCCACAGGCGGCAGCAAACGAACATCTGCTGAGCCAGATCGACCAGCTGAGGTTCTTACTTAAACTTGGCCTCCAAAGTCTTAATAGTTGATCTCTCTATTAAGTGTTCCTCGGAGACCTATGTAGCGCGGCGAGACGGGTCGTTACGAGTCCACCATGGTCGAGGGAGAGCCGGTACGCGCTTTTGTACCGGCGCCGCTGCCACCACGAACGAAAACCCGGCACCGAGTCCAGTCGACTCGACACCGGGTCTCCGAAGAACCACAAGAAAACGCGGACCTGTCTCAACTCAACCGGTCATCCGGTGCACAACAAGGATTCCGAACCCCAATAGTAGTACGACTAATGCCGTCATGCCCCAGAACGAGAGGCTCGGAATCGGTTGTGCCTCCGGTGGCGTCCACAGCAAATTGCCGACCTCCCCGGACGCATCGGCGACATACGCGTTGAAACCGGTTTGAGGCATGCCGGGACCCTGGCTCGACATCGCCACGAGCATGTTGGAAGACTGCCCGGGAGTCAGGCCGCTGAAACGAGCATAAACGTCACCGCCTTCTGCACCCCAAGAGGTGGCGGTCACGCCGGGACTGCCGGCGGTTTCGAAGACCGCCGAGCAGTGGGGATCCAAAGTGGTCGGCGGCAAGGTTGGACCAGTGAAAACGGTGTCAATCGCGCCGTCGTGGGAAGTTCCCATCTGCGAGAACGAGCTGAAGTAACTGGCGCTTCCGGCCAGGCGCATGTGCACGATGGTGCCCGGTCCCTGCAACGCGTTCACCTGATACAAGTATGCGTACATGTTTGCCGGGACATTCAGGCTCAAACCGGGAACCGAGCGGCCCGTAGTTCCACCGTAGTAAACGACACAATCGAGAGTGGCAAGGAAAGCGGCCTGAGGAACCTGCGATGAGTTCAGCTGGCCCTCCTTCTTGTCGACACTCTTCTTCGTCCCTTTCTTGGGGCACGGGTTGGGAGCATACTTCCTCACGCTGCCGGAATAGCCATTACCCGTCGGATTGGAGGCATACTTGACGTCGAAGATCATTTTCGTCCCCTTCGTCACGGGCGGCGTGCCTTCCTTAGGGGTCCATAGCAAATCCCACTCGCCAGCGCCCTTCTTTTCGCTCACGTCCCATAGGTCGGTTTCATCCTCGTATTCCTCGGTTTCGGGGTTATATCGCTTTGCGCTATACCCTATGGGTGGGTTGTTGGCATCGAATGTGACATGCGTTCCATACGCGACTAGGTCATTGTCGCTCTTATTCACGACGGGCCCGATGTTCACTTCATCGACCGCGCGCGCCGTGGTCGCGAACAGCGTCACCAGCAGCACAAAGGTCACGAGAAACCATTTTCCCGAATTCATGGCATGAGACGCGTCATTGGAAACAAGTCGAGACATAGCCTTCTCCCCTTTCAGGACGCACCCGTGCCTAGCACGGTGCACAAGGGACCGCATGGCGTGGCCGAACTCCTAGTGCAGGAGTGCCGCGCGCAACAAATCTATGGAAAGACGTACTCGGAGAGCTGGTGTAAAGCGGGCTGTCAGCGGGTCGTGGTCAGAAAGACAGCAGGAAAGTCCTGAACAAGCCTCTCCGAAAAGTACGAGGAGTGTAATCGTGTTTTGGTCCGGTGTCAACTGTCCAGTTGTAAGTAGTTGCTTAGCGGTCATTGGCTATTACGGATCTTGCGTCCCGCGACCGCGCAAATCGGGGAGACCCTCACATGATGAAGTCATCGCCAGATAGTCCTAACGTGATCGTCTTGCCACCGGTGCTGTACGCCGCGGGACTCGCCGTCGGCTTACTGCTGCATTGGGTGGCGCCGCGGCGCATTTTTTCAAGCGACGCGGGCTACTGGATCGGCGGCGTCTTTCTCGCGGCCGGCGTTGTCGTCGCGATTTGGGGGCGCCGCGAGATGGAGAAAGCAGGGACGAACGTCAAACCGACACAACCGACCACCGCGCTGGTGGCGACGGGTCCGTTCCGCTTCTCGCGCAATCCGCTGTATGTCGCGCTGACGTCGATCTACTTGGGCGTGGCGATGCTCGCCAACGCGCTCTGGGTGCTGGCGCTGTTAGCACCCATCGTGATGGTGATGCACTTCGGCGTCATTCGACGGGAGGAGCGTTATCTGGACGCGAAGTTTGGCGATGGGTATCGCGGGTATCGCTCGCGCGTCCGCCGGTATCTTTGACGGGCGACTTGCTGACTGGAGCGGGCACCGCCAGTCGGATTGTCTCCCGCTCACGATTCTGCTACCGTTCATATCTCCTCCCGCAGCTCCAGGTCCTCCCATAACAGACTTGCATCTTTTCGAAGGAGTCACTGGGATGGGTCGTCGCGCGTCATCGGGGTCCGGTGAACTGGTGCTCAAGGTCGAGCAATCGATCATCTTGGTTCGGGGAGAGAAGGTGATGCTCGACCACGTACTCGCCGAGATGTACGGCGTAACCACGAAGGCACTGATCCAAGCGGTTCGTCGCAACCGGGATCGGTTCCCGAATGACTTCATGTATCAATTGACGCCGCAAGAGGTTAGCATCTTGAGGTCACAAATTGTGACCTCAAGTTCGTGGGGCGGTCGTCGCCGTCGGCCTTATGCCTTCACCGAACAAGGTGTCGCGATGCTCTCGAGCGTTCTCCGCAGCGAGCGGGCGGTCCTCGTCAACGTGGAGATCATGCGCGCGTTCGTGCGGCTGCGACGGATTCTGATCACGCACGCGGATCTTGCGCGAAAGCTGGAGGAACTCGAGAAGAAGTACGATGCGCAGTTCCGTGTGGTATTCGACGCAATTCGAGAGCTGATGACGCCGTCGGAACCGGCGGAGAAACGGCGCATCGGCTTCCGTGCGGACGAGGAATAGCTAGCTGCCTCCGGAGCAAGAAGTTGCAAACTTGAAATCACAATTTGTGAAATCAAGTTGCCTAGAGCGCTACTTTGATGAACGACGACAGTCGGCGCATCAACCAGCCCGGCGGCGGCAGGAGTTCATCGACCTCTTCTGGCGTCGCCGGCCACTCGCACAGACCGGCCAGAAGCACAAAGTCGATCACGCCCACCAGCCCGCTAGCACCGCCAATGGTCACCATGACTTCGCCGTTCATGACTTGACTGCGATAGTCCATGTTGGCACTGCCGATGGTGAAGAACGAGATCATAGCGTTCTGCTGCTCCGGCGAGAGCGAATCGTAGTATCCGTTCACGACTTGACTCACCTTGCGCGCCAACTCCTCGGGAACCTCCCGAACGCTGTGCGGCGCTGTCGTATCCCGGGTCTGCCCGTGCTGCTGTTGCCGCGCGAGATACTGCACATAGAGTCTCATGATGTCGACCCACCCGGGGTCAGCCATGAGACCGTCCCACACCAGGGATGATGCAAACAGGTTGGCCTTCAAGTGGAGCTTAGGGGTCTCGAGCGAGTCCCCTTCCGTTGCGAACGGCGCGTAGCCAATCTCTTCGAGATAGCCGCCGGCGTTGGCGGCAACCGAATCCATGGCGGCGTTGAAAGAGCGATAGACGCGGTTCATCCACGGATCATGGATGTCCACCGCCTGCTGGAAGCGTCCCACGATGTCCCCGGCCCCCTGCCGGGGCGCGTACAACCCCACCTTCAGAATGCCGCCTTCGCGCTCCATATAATCGTCCATGGCATTGCCAAAGACGACCAGGCGTTTCATGAGCCCGTTGGCCCGCGCCATCATCGGAGCGCCCGGACTGGGGGCGGCGCGCAGCGATGGCGCGATCACCAGCGAACGGCAACCGCGAAGGGAGCTGCCCGCGATGAGCGATGCGTAGATGTAGCTCTGCCAGAGCGGATCGGGCACCTTGACCACCGAACCTGGGGGCATCAGGCTGTAGAGCACGCACTTCGCCACGTTCAATGGCTTGGGGGTGAAGCCGGTTTCGTTGTGCAGCTCGATCACGCGGCTGCGCACGCTGTAGTCGGAACGCGACGCCACGTGGCTTTCCACCGCGTCGTCGTATGTCTTCGGCTTGGGGCGTTCCCGGAGCGGATAGGGAATCTGATGGTCCTCGAATCCCTGCGTCTTGAACAGGAAGCGCGCCGCATTCTTGGTGGCCAGCGCCCCCGGACCCTGCAATATCAACGCGCGGTCTTCCCACGTCGCTCCCGTGTAGTGCTCCCCGATCCCCATACCCGTGAACATCGCCAGGCCCCGGTACGGATCGTCCTCGGACACGTCGTAGAAGACGATCTTGCGGTGGTCACGCATGTTGTTATCGGGGACCGGTAATTTGCCCACGATCTTGATGCTATAGAAGGAGTAGTCGGCCGGGTTGGTGATGTTGACCTGGACCCGGATTCGGTTGTACAGCCACTGTTCGCCGTACTGGTTCTTCTCCACCTGCAGCGCGAGAGATTCGTCGACCGCCCTGCGAAGGTCATCCTGCAGGCGCTCGATCTCGAGTTCCCACTCGGCGAACCTGCCGGGAAGCCGGAGCTTGCGTTGCAACGGACCCTCCAGGAACTTCATCCACAACCGGGATTGGTTACTCTCAAAGTAGAGTTGGTCCAGCAGGATGATGTACATGGGGAGCTTGCCGGTCTTGTTGTACACACGCACGCGCTCGGCAAGTGCTAGGAGATAGTTGCGCACCAGTTCGTATGCGACGGCGTCGGGGTCGCCCTTGTCATTGACTCCGCTGATGTCGTGGATCCACAGGACGTGATAGTCCTCTGCCAGACGCACGGAGCGGGCCATTTCGTACTGGAACTCTTCGTTCATGATGTACCAGACCTGGTTGCCGCGCGTAAATTCCTCCCCGGTAGCGCGGGCGATGATTCCGTTCAGTTCCTCTTGAGTGTCGTGTTCCTCCGGAGTCAAACCGTACTGGAGTGGCAACCACACGTGGCGGTTGTCGCGCCAGCGCTCGCGCAATTCGACCTGGTTCTCGGCCAGCATGTCGCACAGCGACTGGAACACGAACAGGACGCGACGCGCCTGGTCGTCTTGGATCTCGTCGCCGGAGAGTATGCCGCGCGCGAAGGTGGCCTGCGCGACTGCGATCATGCCCGAGAGCCTGTCAGGCTTCTTCAACTGGCCGAAGAGGGAGTTGTACGGAAAAATCACTTCGTGCAGGAGGTAGAGCTTCGCGCGCACCGCGATGCGTCGTCCCGCTTCCGTGCTTTCGCCCGGCGCCATCGGTGTTCCGCTCTCGGCGATCGAGAACGCGCGGTCTAGGGTCTGGTGGTAGACGCGTATCTCCTCGTTGACCGTGTGGCCCTTCGGGAACTCGGCGTCGGTTTTCTCCATGTGCGCACGCAGCTCGGCGATCCGCGGCGCCATTGCTTCTGCCGCGTCCGCGCCGCCGTATTCGGAGAAGGGCTGGGTGAGGCGCGCCACCCACGCCGCGCGCGAGCGGAGCGAGCGCAAGCATTCCACGAACGTCGAGTCGACCGCACCCACCTTGTCGAACTGCAGGCGCGCGGGCCGGCGGTTGTCCATCTTGACGTAGTCGGACTGCGGACGCGTGCGGCCCGCATCCCGATCACCCAGCGGGATGTTCAACCCAACGGTAAACGTCTGCTCGCGGTGCGGCAACCATCGGAAGGTCATCGCCGAGCCCGCCCCGACGATCCCCTTGCGCCGCATGGGAACATCCAGCTTGAGGATGAAATCGGATTCATCGCTCTCGGTGTTGTAGTCGACGCCGGCTCCGATCAACAGGCTGGGAACGGTCAAGTACGCACGGCCACCGAGGTCCGGCTCGCTGGCGTGCCCGCCGATGTATCCCTCGACCCCGAGCCCCAGGAGCCCCTTGACCGGGTTGCCGAGGTAACGCGTCACTCCGAGAGTGAGCAGTGCGCCGAGCTCGTGGTCCGTCGACGTGTGGTAGGAGAGGTATTCCAGCCCTGCCGTGGTCTTGAACAGCGGCGGAATTCCCATCGTTCGTGTGTAACCGCCCCGATCGGGCGCGCGGTCCGTGGGTGTGACGCCGTGCACGGATACCGCGGAGAGCGAGAAGGACAAGACGAGGAACGTTGCGAAGACGCGAAGGACCACGACGCTGGTGGCGTTGGGCGGCGGCTGGGTTGGCCTCACGGTGACAATGGATACCTGTCCGCTTGAGGCCCTGACAACTCCAATCACGAGGGGCTCGCTCACTCCGAGCGAAAATGGAGCGGATCCCGGAGGTTTTGCAGCTCTCTATAATAGTAGAGGGCGGTCGGCCGCTTCCCTTTGAACCGGAGCTTCTTCAGAAACTCCAGCTCGTCCTCCTTGGCGTCATGGCTCAACGAGCGGGTACGAAGGAACTCTTTGAATCCGGGCTCGTCTTCGGGCCGCCGGTCGGCCTCTTTCTCGACGTACTCATATCGCTTGGTATGCTCGGGAGCCAGTCTTCGGTTGAGCACGATATCCATCCCGAAGGTCCCGAGGTCGATCGACCAGGATTCGATCAGAGGATCTAGGAACGAGACACAGCTTTCCGGCGACAGGCCGAGGATATCGGTGTCCAGGAACTCGAGGATCATGACGCGTATTTGTTCATACTCTCGATTCGTGAGCCGCGCGACCAAGTGGAGCCAGTTCTCGTTTTCCAGTTCCTCCCTCGCGATCTTCTTGACGACGCTCAGCAGCCTTTCCGTGACGAGGCGTTCGAGCTCACCGAAGGGCTGCTTCTCAAAAATCGCGCGGACTCGAGCTTCCTGGTCGGGCGCGCACTTGCGGAGCACCAACTCTCGAATCTCTTTGAGCAGGGGCGCGAGAGGCTCCTCTGAGCTCTGCTTCGACGCCGCCATGCGCTGGAGTTCGGCCAGCCGGGCGAGCTTGTCGCTCGGCAGTTTCAAAAGCTTCGACATCTTCAGGTAGATATCGGTTCGGTCGGGTGCTGGGGGCAGCTTTTTCCCGGTCAGCAGCTGCGAGATGTAGGACTCCGTAACCCTCGCGGCCGCCGCCAGATCCCTCTGTTCGAGGTTCAATTCTTCCAGCCGTTGCTTGATGAGCACGGACACGTCCAATGGGTTCCTCCGGGTTAACTAGCCATGGTTAATAATACTTCAATATTCTTGAATAAACTTGACAGGTCAAGTTAATTGGCCTAGGTTGATCCAGCGAGGGAACATCTTCAGATCATCTGAACCACCAAAGTCACCTCATTGTTCCCCGCTAATCAGACAGACATAGACATAAGGAGAACCACATGTACGCACGCAGAGTGTCAATGAACCTGAAACCGAATTGTGTCCCGGACTTTACCAAGAGCATCGACAAGGACATCATTCCGATGCTCCGCCGTCAGAAGGGATTCCAGGACGAGATCACGTTCGTTGTCCCCGACGGATCGAAAGTGCTCGCCATCAGCCTGTGGGACTCGCGCGAGAGCGCCGAAGCCTACAACGGCAGCGCGTTTGCCGAAGTAACCAAGATTCTATCGAAAGTAGTCGAGGGCACACCGAAGGTTGAAAACTACGAAGTTGCCAACTCGACGTGGCACAAGATCGCGGCGACTGTTCCCGTTTAACGCCAGATCATCCTTCGTGCATCCCTGGGAGCGGGCTTCGGCCCGCTCCCATCTTTTTTTCCCCAACGTGAAGATCATGGGTGCGTTCGTGCGCTTGCGTAGGCTCCTGATCACGCACGCCGATCTCGCGCGAAAGCTGAGTCGGCTCTTGCGCTGATCGGTCGTCCGCCGTCGGACCGGTTGATCCCGACTTACTCGCTCTGCTATCGTCGGCGTGCATGGCGTGTCGTTCGATGAGGCGCTCACGATCTTCGCGGATACGCTCTCCCGGACCATCGCCGACCCGGATCACTCGCAGGACGAGACCCGCTTGCTTGAACTCGGTCTTTCGCGCCTCGGCCGGCTCTTGGTGGTATCATTCACCGAACGAAACGATAGCGTCCGTCTCATCTCCGCACGACTCGCCACAAAAAGCGAGAGGCGACACTATGAAGAAGAAATCTAAGACGTCGCGCAAAAACGCCAGTGACGACATGCGGCCCGAGTACGACTTCTCGAATGGCGTTCGCGGCAAGCACGCGGCTCGTTTCGGGGAAGGCACAAACGTGGTGGTCATTGACCCCGACGTCGCCGATGTATTCCCGACATCGACCTCCGTCAACGACGCGCTGCGTGCGCTCGCGAAAATCATCCGCAGTACGCGCGCTCGCAGCCGCCGGGGCCGCAAGAGTGCATAGTCACGATCAGCCCTCCTCATGCAACGGAGCACCCTCATGAGTCTGGACGTGGCGCAGCGGGCGGCGGAAGTCGGCCAGCTTTGTCGTCAATTCCGCGTCCGCAGGCTTGAACTGTTTGGTTCAGCTGCCAGGGGGAATGATGGGCAGGGGCAGAGCGATCTTGACTTGCTGGTCGAATTCGAGTTGCTGCCGGCGGGGTCGTTTGCCGACGCCTACTTCGGCTTGCTTGAGTCTTTGGAGCAGCTCTTCGATCGGCCGGTCGATCTCGTGGTCGCGTCAGCTATCAAGAACCCGTATTTTCGACAAGTAATCGAGCCGACGAGAGTGTTGATCTACGCGGCTTGAGCCGAAGAAGTACCTCTACGACATTCGGGAAGGTCCGGCTCCTCTCTGAATTCACGGCCGACAAGCCGCTTCTTTCGATGACCGGATCGCGCCATGCTGCCCCAGGTACGCGCCCTCGCGGGCGTCGCCGCTGAAAGAGCGCATAGTCCTCGCTTATTTGGCTTTCTTGGACTTGTCGGACTTACTCTTTTTCCCCGCGTACTTCACCTTGAGCCCGGACGGAACGTCTTTATCGACCACCGCGATTTTCCACGGGCCGCCGATCTGCGCGCTCATCTCCCACGAGCTCTTCGAGTACCGGAAGTAAAAGCCGTCGTTGAAGTAGCAATCCTTATATCCACTGACGATGTACACCGAGATCCCGGTGTCGTACACGAGCACGACGTTGTCCTTGGCGTGCTTGTGGCGATAGCCGTGCGCCGGCGCGTGCGGCGGCGGTCCGCCCTTGGAATCCTTGACGACGACAACGGGGGGACTGCTCTTCTGGCCCCCGGCTTTGACGACGGTTCGGGAGGAACATCCCAAAGCCGCGACAGCAAGCGCGACCGACACAATGACAATTCGGGCGGCGTTCATGTTCGACCTCCTGGTAGCGGGTTCGGGAGGAAGAAGCAATTCGCACGCCGGTAACAAATGGGAGCGATGGGTGACGGCGGGGAAGGATATGGAAGGTGCGCAGTCAGCTAGCTGTCTCTAATGCCTCCTACAAGTCGATCGGCCAACTGCTCTCGCTGCTGCACATTCTGGACTGCGACGTCGCGCTCCTCGTCAAGACGCGCAAGTCGGCTTGAGGAGCATTCCCTTTCGACTGACTTTTCTCGCGGCATTTTGGAGAATTTCTAGACATCCCGCCATTCGCTCCCAATATTCCGAGCGAGACCCCGCCTGGAGGATTGTCATGCGTCGATTCCTCATGACGGGCGTGGTCGTTTCACCCTCTGCTCTCTTTCTACTTCTCCTACACTCCGTGCCCGCTCACGCGATCGAGGCGCTGTACTCGCATCGAGACCTGATCACGGACTCCGAGGTTATCGTGATCGCGACCCTCAAGGACCTGCGCAGCTACATGAAAGGCGGATTGCTTGTCGAGGAAGGCTATCTGCACGTCGAGCGCGTCGTATGCGGCGACGTGAAGGTCGGCGACGCGCCCCGTCTTCGCTGGCAGAACCATCCGAATGTCGCCTGCCCGAGGGTCGAGCACGCACGGAACGCGAACCAGTCGCGGCTCTGGTTTCTCGAGCGCGACGCGACGGGCTCGCTGACAGCCAATACCAACCAACGGGCGTGGCCAGTCGACGAGCTGGAGACGTTCCTCGATTCGTTGGCCGCATATCCTTATCACGTCGTCACGCCTCGCTACGACGCCGGCGATCGCGTGATCGTGACGATCGAGTTCCACAACGCGACGGTTTCGCCGCTCACCGTCCCGACCATCAAGTTGGCGGATGGCCACGTCGCGTACAGTCGTGGGTTTGCGATGGCGTTTCATCCTCGGTACGAGCGTATGGAGCCGACGCCGGTCGTCGTTCGGCCCGGGACCTTGGTGCAGGATGACGCACTTGAGCGCACAACGCTTGCGCCCGGAGCGTCGTATCGCGTCGAGCTTGCGTTCTCGGACGTGCTGGAAGAGACGCCGCCCGGCTTGTATCGATTCGACGTGCGCGTCGACGGGCACCGCACGACGCACGGCCTTCATATTCGCTCCGCGTGGGAAACGGGACTGGAGCGCGTACGAGGTACGTCGGCGGAGTTCGCGTACCACATTCAAACCATCCGCACCGGCAGAGCCGGTACGGACGCGTCCATCATATTGCTTCAAGAGAGGGGAAGCGAGGGATCGTTCTTCGCAAACGAGCTCATGGCGTTGTCCGACTCTTTGGAAACGAAAACACGATTGCAGGTCATGGGGATGATTCCGTGGCTCAATATCCCGCCTGACAGCAGGATGGACTATTACCTCGAACGAATCGACAACCCGATTCCCGAGATACGAGCGGCCGCGGGAGGCGGCGTGGGCCGGGTGCTTCAGGATCGCAGCGTGGACTACCGGCGCGACGAAGCGATCGCGTTGCTGATGTCGCTCCTCGACGATGAGAATGCGATCGTGCGACGGGCGGCGGTCTCGGCGTTTTGGAACGCGGGCGCCTCCATCGCACTTCCGTCGCTCAAGTTCTTCGCCCGCTACGACGGCGACCTCGAGATCCGACGCGAAGCCCGGCGCGTCGTCAACGCGATGGAGGGGCGGAATCCCTGCTCGGATCGCGCGGATTAGCTGTCGGACGCGGTGGACCAACTGGAAGCCCAACTAACTGGCGCGCGCGGGCCGCCCTCGATGCCCTTGAGCTCGGCGCCCGAGCATCGCTTTCGAGGAAACGACGAGCGACACTACTGACGCAAGTAGTGAAAAATCAGCCCCAAGGAGCCGACTATGAGCAACTCGGACTCGCGCTCAGCACCGCTCACGCCGTAGATTCCAGTGTGGCGAACGATCCACGAATCAACGTCACGTTGCAGCACATATCCATCGGATGCGACTGCATACGCGGTCCCGTCGCCCCCGAACCAGACCGAATAGACTGAACGTGATCCTATCGGATTCGTTGCCTGGCGCCATGTGCGGCCATTCAGTTCTAGAATCCGCGAGCCTCCCACGACGATCGTCGTACCACTTTTCGAAGCCATCGAACCAGAAAAAGACGGGCTCGGGATCTCCAACGAGTCGACGACTTGCCTATTCGCAAGATGAAACAGGTGAGTGGCACCTAGGAGCAACACTTCTTCAGCGTTGCCTTGCGCCAACGCGAACAGGTCTTGGTTAGTAAATCTAACCATCTCGACCGAATCGTCGATTACGTTCGCAAACCAACCGCTCTCCCCACACGCGACGACTCCAACATCTAGGGCCCCGACGTCAAATAGATCCTGAGATGTGTTGCCAAGCACTTCCCATCCCAAATCCGCCTTTGCTAGTAGCGTACCCCGATTGCCAACAGCGAGCCACCGTCTTTCCGCGGTAACGCACACAGCGTTGAGCTGTTCCTTGATCGGCACATATTCCTCTATCCATTGCGTCCCTGCGCGCGTGACCACTATTCCGTCGTCACCCACCGCGCATGCGTCGCCATTGCTCGCGATCGCAACGTCACGCAGGAACTTGCGAGTGCCACGATTTACAATGTTCCAGTTCGCTCCATCGTTTCGAACGATGGCGCCGTCGAGGCCGCCTGCGTACGTTACTCGCTTCTCACGAAGTCCGTGAATGCTACTCAAGTCTTCTGTGACCGCAGATTGAACCACGCGCCAAACCTCGCCGTTGTATGACAAAATCGTGCCGCCCGTCCCAACAGCAAACACTTCCTGCTCGTCGCGCCCCCAAACGGCTCGCAGGCTTGCGAGGACGAGCGGCGGTTCGACTGTCCAACTCACACCATCGAACAACACGACTCGACCGGAGTCGCCAACCGCGACGCCAAAGCTGTTTGACAGCCCCCACACGGCGTTTAGTCGGGGAAAGGGGCCACTAATCGCCTCTCCGTCGGGCAAGTAGGCAGCTGCCGCGTACGACGTGATGGCGAATACGGTCGAATCCTCTGTTGCAGCCACATCCACAAGATCATTGTCTTCGATGATGATGGAATTTGGCGGGCACAGGTCCACGCACCATAAACGAGTGCTCGTGAACGGCGAGCCAGTACCAATGACATAGACCCCAGCGCTAGTCGCAGCAACCGCAACCAAGTCCCCCTGCCAACTTGCGTTAAGCCGATGCCATTGCACTCCGTCAAACCGACTGAGAAGGCCCTCCAGACCCACAACATAAATGACTCCATGGAACCCGTCGGAATCCACGACCGGCTGCGAAAACGCAATTCTCTCAAACGAATCCCTATTCACCAGCATGCCTGCTCCGTCGAACGCGATGATGCGTTCAACGTCCAGCACGTGAACAGACCTGGTATGGAAGAGAGGCGGAAAAGGGTTTTCGGTTTTCCAAGCCCAGTTTTCTGCCGCGGGCGGAGCGGGCTGTAGTCGTTCCGGCTCACACCCCGCCCCGAAGACAAGTGGCGCTAGAATATGCGCAGTAACAAGAGCGAGTCGTTGAGTGAACGTTCCCGGCATCTCACCGAGGCACGACATACCGCATATACTCGGCATTTGAATCTCCGAAGGCCACCAGCGTGCTCAATGACGTCCCGGCAAGCATGCGTACCGACCACGCCACCGGGCTGCTGAACGGCGTCCACTCATGACCATCGTAATGCAAAATAGTGCTACCCCCAGCAACGAAAACGTTCTCAATATCAGTTCCCCAAACCGAGTTCCCGCCACCGACTATTGACATGGGTTCCCAAATTCCAGCAGGAGTCCGTTCCAAAACTTGGTTGATGCCAATAGCCACGGCATGATCACCGTCGAGCGCAATCACGTCAATGATTCGCTCTTCCCCAGCGCAAGTCTCGTTAACGAAGATGCCGTCTGGTTCCGTTTGAACCGACAGCATGCATTCGCGGTAGGCAACCTGGTCGTTATACTCGCCAGCCATGATGACCAACTGGTCGTTACCGTGGATGGAAGTCTCAACACTCGATCCAGACTGGGTCATACTAACCCACGTGGAACCGTCAAACGCCCATCGCGCGCCAAAGTAGCCGCCAGCGTAAACCTTGGTACGGGATCGCCCCCAGACACACGTCAAAGTGTGCAGACCGCCAGGGTTGCCCAACACCGATTCGTTCCATTGGGCGCCGTCGTAGTGAACAACCAACTCGTGCACGGTGAACTCGCCGATGGCTGTGTCCCCAACAGCAAAAATGTGACTATCATCAGCCCAGAGGGCCGCAAGGCCGCCTTCCCGTACGTAGACACATTCCCACTGATTCTGACGATACGTCACCACGCGTCTACCAGAAACAATTGCCACAAGCGCTCCATCAGGTCGGACCCATACGTCATTCACTGACCACAAATCGCTAGCGCAGTCCACACGTAAAGAATCAACCTCCCAGTGCGCCTCTGGTGGGGGAGGTCCGAGGGGGACGCGCTCCGGCTTGCACGCCACGAGCAGGAGTAATGTTTGCAGGCTGAGGCTGGCGATGCATTTCGCGCTGACTCTCAACCCTGGACATATGCATCTATCGATCGTCATGTCATCGCCGCTGCGACATTCTCAAAAGTGACCCGCGAAACTGATTGAGACTCCGCCACGCTGCATCCCAATCGAGACTTCTTTCATAAGCTTGGCGTGATCCGCGCGTCGCTCATGACAGTAGTACCAGGCGAACCCAGTTGCAGCTGCACTCGTTCCAGCTACAATCGTTGCCGCCCAAGCCTGTTGCCACGCCTTCGTGTACTCGTCGTATGCGGCGTCAGACGCGGGATCTGCAGCATGGGCTGCTTCCCGGTCTGACGAGCGCTCCCACAAAACTAGCGCTGCGCCTGAGCACACCAGCGTTACTGCGGTGGAAATCCACGCTGTCTTGTACGACGGCGTCCTATCCCGTTCGATTGCCATCTGAGTCGGCGATAACTCCCACGGTAGGTGAGGATTACTAAGCTGCAGGACCTGACGAATCCGATCGATCGGTATCGCCTGCGCGCCATCCGGTGAATCGGATACGATCATCCCGACAACACCTGTCGGGGAGATTAGGGGTGCGCCCGAGCATCCTGGTAAAATGTCGAGACCGTCTATGCCCATCAGATCTTCCGCCGAGAGATTATTGATCGAGCCGGGAGAGGAAGGGACGTACCATCCCCCTTGCCTGCCGATAAACCAGGCCCCAACCCCCGGGCGGTGGTCTAGTCGGGCGCCCAAGCAATCTGGCGTCCATTTCATTGGATCGTGCCGCTGAACATCAAGAACACCAAGATCGGATCCTTCAATCCGAACTGGTAGAACCCTTCCCTTAAGGCCAATGCCTGACAGATCATCCAGGAATCGAACGCGAACAGAGTCGGTATACGAGGGCCCGGGGGCACGACCTCGCAGGATGTGGCCGGCCGTGACAATCACACTCGTTCCACCCGAACGCCCCACAAGAAACCCGAAGCCACGCTCGGACCAAGAGACCTCGCCAGTTCGACCGTATGTCGCTATCGCCACTACATTGTCGCGAAGAGACATTGCGAGTTGTCGGCCGTCGAGCTTGGTGGCACCCTCGTCGGTACCGGTGGTCAGCAGTGCTATGATTGAAAGAAGCGCCTGGCTGCCCATAACCACCCCCAAAAGACAGCAATTGACCCAAGGATCAGACTGTTTGAGCGCTGGTGATACAACTGCTCCAGCCATGTGGGCTTCACACTTGCCAGAAGGCCCTCACTGGTTGTCTTTACATCCTGAGCAACACCACGGGCTTCCAGCGTTATCCCGCCGTCGCAAGTGAGCGATGTCAACTCCCCCCGAAATCCTGTGACTTCCAATCGATCTCCCTTGCCCAGGTGAGCTTTGGTGCCGGCGTTAGTGAATGCGATTATCCCGTTGACGACTGTCGAGATCGTCATTAGGTCGCCTGGCGTGGCGGCGGCCCGTTCGTCCGCAAATGCAACCGAATTCACCTTAATACCATTCAACTGCCACATGACCGTGTCGTCGATATGAATCGACGAACGGGTTTTGCCTGCAATAACTCTCATTCTCTCGGGAATCATCCGCCGAAATACACGACGACTGCGTGGAGAACCACCGGACTGCATACTCACAACCGTCCCATCCGAGAAGCCGAAGACACCTTCCCAATTCTCACTGATGATGTCTAGCCGAGTACCAATATCATTAGCGCGCTTCACAAATCGCAGCAGATCTCCTCGATCGAGGTTTAGCTCGGTGAGTGCAATGTGCCCACCCGTCGCATCCAGCTTGCTGTTGCCACTCGTAACGAACCAAGGCGGCGAAAGTGTCGACACGCCCACCAGGTCAAGTTGAGTCGAAGAGATTCCTGCCCCTTCAGAGATATGAAACGCTTCGGCAAGCCTTACACTGACGCCCTCGCACGCCACTGTCATGTGCAAGGTGGTTAGACCTGGCTTGGCATTTGTGAGGATCAAGACGGCCACTGCGCCTAGGCCGGCCGTGGCAGCGGCTATCCAGTCAAACCTCCGCTTCGTACGGAGAGCACTCAGAACGGCGATGTGCTGCTGGAGTTTCCGGACTTCATCGTCCTGCGCCTGGCCCGAAGCGCCTTCCAATTCCAATGCGATACGGAGAGCGAGATCGTCACGCTGTTTCTCAAGCCTGCGGAGAAGTTTCGTTCGGTTCATCGCCGCACCAACTATCGCAAGACGTAAAACAACCCCGTCCGCCAACCCGCATCGTTGACAAGCCTGCCTTCGAACTCAACTACCAGCAGCGCCTGTGGCCCTGGTGGGACCGTGACCTCAACAACGTCTCCCGGTAGCACGTGTGTCGCAGCCCTCCTGTACTCGTTAGGCAGCACTCCGTCAGCGTAGTAGCGCCAATACAACTCCGCAAATGCGCTCGACGTGCTCACGCAGATTACTGCAGCCTGTGCCGACTCCTCGCACGAAACGCATGCGGGGACAAACACTCTTCCGAGTCCGGGCGACTCATACCAGCAAAGCACGCCTAGGAGTTCGCTGGAAAGGCCTTCGGGTCGCAGCACGTCATCGACAGGCCAGTCCACTTGTAGAGCGTCGTCCAGCAGCGCGTCCATGCGGTAGTAGGTTCCGGAGTATCGACCGCGCGCACGTACCCGAATGGGCGACTTTACGACGGGCAGAACGGTGTCTCTGATAGAAACTCGCACGCGCGCGCCTGGGCTGAGTTCGTAGGCAATCCGACCGTGCGTTACTGAAACGATACCAATCTCCTCACCCGAAACGGGCGAGACATACATTCCCTCACATCTTCCATCTCTGGCCCCATAACCTGTACCGCCTTGAGACGGGCTTAGTGAGGTGTCACAAGCGGCAGTTGAGGCGTATGCGTCAGATAGAACAGCTATCGACAGCCAAAGGAATGGGATCAAGTGCCGTGTTCCAAGTATCAGTGCCATGCGCGCGCTCATCTTGTGTGATTGCCTGGATATCATTGTGCTAAAGTAATGCAGTACGGTCCCACACTCGCGGCGGAGCGAGCGGCGCTTGTAAGCGCTCCGGCTCGGATCCAATCTCGAATACCATCGGTACAACGAACAAGGATGCCCGCTGTTCGGACGCCACAACCACGCGGCGATACCTTCTCATTCGGATTCAGCATAGCGCATGAATTCGGTACGTGAATCGCCGAATGCGACTAGCGTTCCAAGCGAAGCGCCAGCGAGTAGGCGCACTGACCAGGTTACAGGATTCTGCATCTCGCGCCACTGCTCGGCCTCGTAGCGGAGCAAGATAGCATCGCTCCCTGCCGCGAAGATGTGGTCGTCGTCAATTCCCCAGACGGAGCTAAGTTGCGTAACGGATAACGGAATCGGCACAACGTGCCAATTACCATTGCTATCTCTTTCAAGAATCTGCTCGCTCGCAATCGCAACCACCCTACTATTTGGTAGCACAACGACGTCTTCAATGCGGCTGCCGGCGGGACAACTCTCGTCTTTGAACACTTCACCAGGACCCTCCAACACAGACAACATACATTCGCGAGAACTGATTTGGTCGTTGTATTCACCGACCATAACGATCAAATCCCTATTCCCGTGAATCGCTGTTTCGACGCTAGAGGCTCGCTGTGTAATGTCAGTCCAGCTGCTTCCGTCGAATCGGTAACGTGTCCCAAAAAAACCACCAGCGTAAACCTCCGATTCGGATCGACCCCAGACACATTGGAGAACTCGCCAGCTGCTCTGGTGACCAACGAGCGAGTCGGACCATTCGGTGCCATCGAACGTTACAATGAGCCCCCAAGTGGTCGTCTCGCTGGTCGTGGAATCGCCCACTGCGACAATCTGTGAATCTGAGGCCCAAACAGCGGTCAGCCCCATCTGACGTTGGTAAACGCACTCCCACACGCCCTGACTGTACACAATGACTCGACTGCGAGACTCAATCGCAACGACGGAACCATTTGGTCTTACCCAGACATCAGTTATCGAGGCCGGTCCTCCAACGCACGAAACGTTGAGATTCGTGACCTCCCATAGCGCTGGCGGCGGCGGCGGTGGCGTCGGGAGGCGATCGGGCTTGCATGCCGAAAAGAGCATCGCGATGGCAACATGCAGCACGAGCTGCATACGAGATACTACGGCACAGGAGTCCCGCTGAACTTGTGTACAAGTGCTTGAGCGCATTTGGCTATCCGCCAGACGTGCTGTCTTGCTCGCACCGTTACGGCAGCCCCGCCAGCAACTTCGCTAGCTCTCTCGTCACGAGACTGAACACGCCCTTCGTCTGACGGAGTTCGTCTATTTCGAAAGCCACGCGCACGCTGTTTCGATGTCACTCTTGTGCGTGGTGATCAGGCGTTTCGCGTCCGACGTAAGGTTTGCCAAATTGCCGTCGGTCGCGTCGTCCATGTCGTCGCTACCTAGCTTCAAATCGATCTGGAGCCTAACGAAATTCTCTCCGAGAATTTGCTCCATTTGATAACTCACGCTATCACTCACTCCGTCGAAGATACAACTCAATGCAGGAAGCATCCATTGAGCACGGCCCCAGCACTTTGCCTCAGAATAACTGATTGGGCGAATCAACTCTCCGGTGCCCAACGAGATTGCCTTGACCTCGGCACTTGGAGAGTCCCGCCGAATTTCTGCGTAGGCACACATTGTGGGATTGTTCGCGAACACTCCACCATCGATAAGGGCCCGGCCAGCATCGCCGATTCGAACAACAGTGGGTTCGAAATATGTCGGGGCTGCTGACGTAGCTCGAGCCACGTCCCGCATCGTAACGGCGTTGCGATCGCGGCGCCAACTCTTGAAGAAGAACGGTTCGCGGTTCTGAATATCGTACGTAGCAACCATAACACGCGTCGTCACGTCGGAAAGGGGTTGATCTCCAAAGTAATGCTCAAGTACGCGCTCCAGGCCATCGTGGGGGTACTGCTCGTCTAGCACGCCTCCAACTGAGGAGACGCCTTGCCAAAGCGATCGACGAAAAATCTCTTTACCACGTGATCGGTAGAGATCTGCAAGATCGGATGCAGAGAATTCCGGTTTGCCGCCGTTTCCACGCTTCGCAAGACCGAGCGCCAGGATTCCGCCGGTGGACGTACCTGCGATCAGGTCCACCGATTGGGCGATCGGTCGGCCAATCGTTCGCTCGATTTCTGCCAAGACAAGCGCCGGGATAAGCCCTCGAATGCCTCCTCCATCGATGCAGAGGATGACTTTTCCATCTCGTCGCTTCGTTGACCGACTCGCTGACCGGGGCATGCAGTAGTCTCTCCTGGTTAGACGAAGGCATCCAACAATCGGACAGCCACAGCTCCTAACCGATCGATATTGCGACCGAGCTCGGCGACTTTGCGATTCTCGCTCGTGGCACTCTTCACGATCGCCATCAGCTCAGCAAGGTTCTCTTTGTCCTGCTTCGTTGGAAGAAGCTGCTTCAAGTCCTCCTCAGTCAGCGGGGTCAACCGCGCAAGTTCGGTCGCTAGCTTGTTGTTCGTTCTCTTCCGCGATTCTCGCGCGAGCTTCCGAAACGGGTTCTCGGGCATTGAATTCCTCCGTCACTTGCTTCGCAGTACTTCGTCAAGCTTTTCGAGCGCGTCTGCTGCGGACTCACCACGATCTATCGCATTCGCCACCTTGTCGTTGAACTCGATCGCACCCTTCAGGATCTGATCACGTTCGTCTTGAAGCCGAAGTCTCTTCAGGACCGACTCCTCAAGTTCCTTCGTCTCGCGCACAGACTTGAGAAACTCTGACACAGTCTTCTGCATGGACATTAGTTCATTGTAATTGGCTCTTAATTCTGCGAGGGCCGTTGCCTCTCGTTGATCGAATGGCGTCAACAACTCGCGCCGCTGTGCCTCGATCTCATCCAAAGCAGCTTGAGCAAAGAGCAGTACCGTGTCGCCTCGAACGCTGTCTCCCAGTGCACGATTGACCGCGCCGACGACCTCATCCTGATGAGCGCGTTGTATTGGGACTTGCTTGAGCTCCGCTACCAGTCTCGCAGTTTCAAGGGAGTCGAGGACTTCTACGTTGTAAAGACGGTCAATGAGTTCCGCGCTCCGGACGAAGTCCGCTAGAAACTCAGGAATCCACCGGTACTGAAGAAAGTCCTCGATACGAGCCCGAGAAGCGTCAAAGTACCGGGACACAAATGCTTCGTGGGAAGTCTGGGTTGCGACGATGCGTTCCTCGACGGCCACCGATAATTCGACGACCTCCTGAGGCACCGACGTGCACGAGATGCAAAGAACGAGAGCAAGTAGCGCGACCGCGGCGCTGATTCGAAGGCGGTCGTCCTTGAGACTAAGTGGTGACGGCAGATCGATGCCCATTCGTCGCCTCCCATTGAACGTGGGCCCTTATCCTGCTAACGCCTTACGAACGCCTTCACTGGGGAAGGTGCCCGTGCTCATGAAGCGGCCAGCTAGTTTGTAGCCTTTACCCGACGCACGGACGCGAGCGAAGGAATGACAAGGGCGGGCGGGATCGTGGGTAATGCGAACGTGTTCGGGTACGTCCGCGCGATGTCATCGATTCCTCGCGGGGAGCAGCGAGGTTCTCCCCTCGTGCACTCCCCTATTGGGGCGGAACTTTACCACGGCCTAACGAATAGTGTCAACAGGACTGTATTCAAGTTGACCTCTGGATTAACCGGAAACTAGACTGCGGCCAATTCGAAGGGGGTCACCATGCTTCGACTGATCCGCGCTATTGCGATCCTCGCAGGCTTCGTTCTCCTCGCAGGCTGCAGTAAGACCTATCAAGTTCAAACAGACGCCGACGTACCCGAAGAGGTCGCCGCTGCGGTCAAGGGGAAGACCCTGCACGAAGGCAGAAACCAACTGCTCGATTTCGACACGCACCGGCTTTATGCCGAGGTGAAGGACGGACAGATCGCGTCCATCACGCTCGATATCGACGGGTACGCGCCACAAGAGGTGGACTACCTGGCCCGGATGCCGGATCCGGCGCCGAATCCGGGGGACGAAACTCCACAAGGTTGCGAGCAAAGGAAAGACCTCTGCCAAGAAAAATGCAGCGAGCGGTGCTGCATGCTCGAATGCTGGTTCAACTTCGAGCTGTGCAAGGCGCGACTCCCGCCGCTCGGCGGTGGTGGCGGCATAGGTGGAATTCGGATCTAATAGGGGCGTTGGGAACTCACGCGGTTAGCTGCACGGGCGATTTTTCGCCGTTTGTGGTAACGTGCGGGGCATGACTGCACGCCCCCGAGTTCTTCGTCCCCTGCGCCCGCGCAACCGTCGCGTGGGCGTGATTGCATTACTCTTCGTCCTCATCTTCGTCCTGCCCGCGCTGATCAGCTTCGCCGCGGAATGGCTCTGGTTCCAGGCACTGGGTTACGAGCGCATCATCGTGATGCGGGTGGTGGTGGGCGCACTCCTGGGCGTGGGTGTCGCGGCGGTCGCATTCGCGTTCCTCGACACGAACCTCCGCATGGCGCTCCGAGGCGCCAACTTTGGCCCGCGCCTGGTCCAGACCGCCGGCGGCTCCATCGAGTTGACGCAGTTCGCACGGCGTCTGGCGCGCCCGGCGGCGCTGGGCTTTGCGGTGCTGCTGGGTGTCGCAGCCGCCGGTGCGTGGCTCGACGTGCTCCGCTTCCTCCGTCAGACGCCATTCGGCACTACGGATCCGGTCTTCGGGCGCGACATCGGCTACTACGTGTTCACCATGCCGCTGGTCGCGAGTACCCTCCGCCTCTTCACGATGTTGACCACCGTGACCCTCGTGGCATGTGTCGCGCTGTATGCGCTGCGCCAGGATGTCTCCGTCATCCGGGGACACGTGATCGTCGATCGACCGGCGCGCTGGCACCTCGCGATCCTTATCGCCACGCTGCTCGTGCTGGCGGCGTTTCGGGTGCACTTCGTGCGGATTCCGGGACTCCTCTACTCCACCACCGGACCGCTGGTCGGCGCGAGCTACGCCAATCTTCACGGCACACTGATCGGACTCCGGCTGACCATGTTTGCCGCGGTGATCGGGGCCGCACTGGTACTGTGGGGCGCTCGCGGCCCGCGCCTCGCTCCCGCCACACTGCTCGCCGTGGGTCTCTACATCGGGGTGTCGTTGCTCGGCGCCACCATCTATCCCGCCATCGTCCACCGACTCGTGGTATCACCCAATGAGCTGACAAAAGAAACGCCGCAGCTGGTGCGCCACATCGCCGCGACCCGCCAAGCGTGGGGATTGGACAGTGTGGTCACGCGCGAACTCACCGGAGAAGCCGGCCTCACCGAGGAAGACATTCGCGCCAACGCGGCCACCATCGACAACGTCAGATTGTGGGATCGCGATCCTTTGCTGCAGACGTTCGGGCAGTTGCAAGAAATCCGGACCTACTACGATTTCCGCTCGGTGGACGACGACCGCTACTGGATTGACGGACGCTATCGCCAGGTGATGCTCTCGCCGCGCGAGCTGAATGCGGCGTCGCTCCCCACGCGCACGTTCATCAACGAGAGGCTCACCTTTACCCACGGCATGGGGATCGCGCTGGGGCCGGTCAACCAGGTGACGTCGGAGGGCTTGCCGGTCCTGTTCATCAAGGACTTGCCGCCGGTGTCCAGCGTATCGCTCAAGGTGACGCGCCCGGAAATCTACTTCGGCGAACTCACGGATTCGTGGGTGTTCGCGCGTACCGGACAGCGCGAGTTCGACTACCCGTCGGGCGACGAGAACGTCTACGCCAACTACCAGGGCGAGGGAGGCGTGCGGGTCGGTTCGCTGCCGCGGCGTTTGTTGTTCGCGGCCTACTTCCGCTCGCTGAAGATGCTCTTGTCCAGCGACATCACGAGCGAGAGCCGTGCCATGTACTTCCGAAACATTCACGTGCGGGCGCGAAAGGCGCTGCCGTTCCTCTCCTTCGACGACGACCCCTACCTCGTGATCGACGACGCGGGCCGGCTGCGCTGGATTCTCGATGCGTACACGCACACCAGCCGCTATCCGTACGCGCAGCCGGTCGGTCGAGGCGGCGTCAATTATATGCGCAACAGCGTCAAGGTGGTCATCGACGCCTATGACGGATCCGTCACGGCCTATCTGGCCGACCCGGCCGACCCGCTGGTGCAAACGCTCTCGGCGGTGTTTCCCGACATCTTCCGTCCGCTCGACGAGATGGCGCCGGACTTGCGCGCCCACCTGCGCTACCCCGACGCCCTCTTCCGCGTGCAGAGCGACATGTACGCCACCTATCACATGAGCGAGCCGGAGGCGTTCTATCACCGCGAGGATCAGTGGCAAAAGCCGGTGTTGTCGGGGGGCGGGAACCAGGATCCGTTCCTCCGCCACATCGTCATGCGATTGCCGGGCGAAGAAGAGGCGGAGTTCATCTTCATGGTGCCGTTTACACCGCGCGGCAAAGACAACTTGGCGTCGTGGATGGTGGCGCGCAACGACGGCGAGCGCTACGGGCAACTGGTCGTGTACCGGCTACCGAAGCAGAGCCTGGTTTTCGGGCCGACCCAGATCGTCAACCGGATCAACCAGGACACCGAGATCGCGCGCCAGATTTCGCTGTGGGACCAGCGCGGTTCCGAAGTCATTCGCGGCAACTTGCTGGTGATCCCCATCGAAGAGTCGCTGATCTACGTCCAGCCGATCTATCTTCGGGCCGAAGGGGGACGCATCCCCGAGCTCAAGCGCGTCGTAGTCGCGTACCAGAACCGTGTTGCCATGGAAGAGACACTCGAGGCGGGGCTCGCGCGGTTGTTCGGTGGCACCATCAAGTCCGCAGCGGCGGCGGCGGCACCGGTGCCGCCGCCGCGCGTGGGCGATGGCGGTGTTGCGGATCTCTCTCTGCGGGCGTCGGAGTCGTACCAGCGCGCAGTTGCCGCGCAGCGAGCGGGCGACTGGACGCGCTACGGCGAGGAGCTGTCCCGGCTGGGCGAGATATTGCGGCAGTTGGAGACCACGACACGTCGGGAATGATTACAACGCGAAGAAGTTCTTCCTTTACACCCACGGGCCCAAGGCCCATGATGCTCCCAGACCATCCTCCCCGATCACGGACGAGATCGTTCAGCCTCCCTCTTATAGGTTCGCTCAACTTTTAGGTCCCCTTCGCCGACTGATGCGTTCGCGGCCCGGCACGATGTCGGACCACTCTTGAAGTTCAAGCGGGTGCCCGGAACTTGCCGGAGATCCCGCGAGCTTCGATACGCCGGTCAGCCGGCATTTTGGAGAATATTCTTATGAAGAAGATTTACGTGGGCAACCTGCCCTTCAGCGCGACCGAAGAACAAGTCCGCACCTTGTTCGGCACCCACGGTAGCGTGCAGTCGGTCTCTTTGATCAACGATCGCGAAACCGGTCGCCCGCGCGGCTTCGGCTTCGTGGAGATCAGCGACGAAGGACTCGCCCCCGCCCTCAAGGCGCTCGACGGTTTCGAGATGGATGGGCGCGCCCTGAAGGTCAACGAGGCGGAAAATAAGCCCCGCAATAACGGTGGCGGCGGCATGGGCGGCAGCAGCCGCTGGTAGCCTTCCCTACGTTCTAGTGCACGAGGACCCCGCCACCGGATGGTGACGGGGTCCTCGACGCGTAAGCGGCAAAATCAGCCCTTTACATCGATGGGGCTGTGCCGCATAATCCATCCCAGTCCATCCTCCCGACTACAGGACGAGATCGTTCAGCCTCCCTCTTATAGGTTCGCTCAACTTTTAGGTCCCCTTCGACGATTGATGGGTTTGGGGTCCGGCACCGTGTCGGTCCACACGTGAAGTTCAACGGATGCCCGGAATTCGCCGGACATCCCGCGACCTTCGACAAGCCGGTCATCCGGCATTTTGGAGAACAAGAACGAATGAAGAAGATTTACGTGGGCAACCTGCCCTTCAGCGCAACCGAAGAGCAAGTGAGAAACTTGTTCAGCAAGCACGGTACCGTGCAGTCCGTCTCATTGATCAACGACCGCGAAACCGGTCGTCCGCGCGGCTTCGGCTTCGTGGAGATCAGCGACAACGGACTCGCTCCCGCTCTCAAGGCCCTCGACGGCTTCGAGTTGGACGGGCGCGCGCTCAAGGTCAACGAGGCGGAGAACAAGCCCCGCAACGGCGGTGGCGGCGGCGGCGGCGGAAGCCGCTGGTAGTCTCTCCCACGTCTTGAAACTCGAGGACCCCGCTGTCTCACGATGGCGGGGTCCTCTTTTTTTCGCGCTCAGAGAGTAAGTAGTTGTCGTACGCCGCGCCGTCATACACATGATCGAGCGTCGGGACCAGGTTGAGATCGACGCCGCCGAACTTGCGCTTGAGGACGCTGATGCGTTGCCACGGATGATACGGATCGTTCTCCGGCGCGATTCCCCATAGGTCGTACCACTCACAGCCCCGCGCCTTGGCCGCCCGCATGACCTCGAAGTGCAAGAGATACGGCGCCATCACGTGGCGCTCGTCCGCGAGTGATCCGCCGTAGAAGTACGTCGCCCGGCGACCGAAGACCACCACCGCGGCGGCGGCGAGTCTCACGCCCTGGTATTCGGCGAAAAAGAGCGACACGCGGTCGACGGGATCGTTCAACGCCAGCAACCCTCCGAAGTACTCGCGCGGCTTGGCGCCGAATCCCTGGCGGTCGGCGGTGTCGTCGTAGATGCGCAGGAAGTCCTCGAGCCCGGTTTCCGAGGTGTCTTCGACCACCGAAACCCCGTGCCGCTGCGCGACGTGAATGTTGTACCTACCCTTCGGCTTCATCCGCGCGAGGACCGTCTCCTCCGAAGGGCGCAAGTCGATACACAGCGTGTTCCGCGGCTCGAAGAATCGATCCGAACCATCGCGGACGGTCCGAAATCCCGACACGAACCACGGCATACTCTTCCAACGCGGTTCGATGCGCAGATGGCTCACCAACAGATCGTCCGACCTACGCCTGGCTTTGATCTCCTCGAGGATGGCGGCGAAGATCTGCTCGGCGGCGTCGTCGTCGCGTGGGAGTACCGGTCCATCCTGGATGTAGTAGAAACATTGCTCGGGCGACAAGCAGAAGCGCATCACCATCGCGCCACCCAAGACCACGCCCCCGCTCTTCAGCACGACACCGAAGTGGTCGTATCCGAATTGCGCGCGAAACTCCGCCCACCAGGAAGACTGCATGAAGCCGGCCTCCGGCGTCGTTTCGACGAAGTCGTCCCACGCTTGCCATCGATCCAGTATCAACGGGCTGATCATGACCATCACAACGCCGGCACGTAGGTCTCTTCCACTTTGAACCGCACGGTCACCTGACGCGCGCGCCGGCGGACCGGCACCAACTTGCGCAACCTGGGGTCGAAGTAGTCTTTGAGAACCGACGGACGCGGATCCTTGAGAAAGCGGTCCGGGGCGCGACGCACCTGGCTGGGCGCGACGACGTCCAGCTCCGCGCGCGTGGACACGTGCTGCACGACGCACGGGACGTGCGTCACGCCCAGCTCGCGCAATGCGTACGCGCGATGGCTTCCGTTGTGCAGGATGAGCCGGTTCTCCGCGTAGATGGCGTTGAGAAAATTCGAACCGAATCCCACCGACAGTCCAATGATCCCCACCACGGCGCCCGGCGGAGGACAATTGACCACCTGGTCCCCTTCCAGTGACAGCGTGCCCAGGAAGCGCAGGTCGTTCGATGGCGACACGAAGACGTAAGCGTCGTCCCGGGTGCGCGACCACGCCACCGGCGGCGACGGGTGGTCGTAGGGAAGGCACACGCGGAAGAGCTCCTCCCGGCTCGGCGCGCGACCGATTGTGCGCTCGAGGTTTCGCACGTGGGTCAAGTCGATGTGGTTCTGATAAACCACCAGACGATCCAATTCGACCATCCCGACCTCGGTGGGCACGGTGTTGAATCCATGCCGCACCAAGGGATCCTTCAAGAATTCGATCAGCAGCGGCTCGTATTCGGGTCCCAAATCCTCGATGACGGGTCCGTCGGCGAATCCGGCTTGTTCGCTGCGAAGCGTGCGAATGTGTTCGGCGGCAGCACCCCATTCGTCGAGCAGATCGCCTTCCTCGAAGTGCTCGACCGCTTCGCGTTTAACAAAGCGAAGGAACCGCGTCGGCGTCGACCCGCGCCCGATCAGGTACAGCGTCTCGTCGCGCGCGGGCGCGCTCTTTGCGCGGGCGCGTCGACGCGGATTGGGGAATGCGGTTACATTTCGGCTCATCGGCTTTCCTTTCCTACCACCATGACCAGAATTCCACTTTGAACGTGAGCGAGAGGCGGCGCATGACGAGGTCGATGAAGCGGCGCTCGCCGCAATAGATCTTGGCCACGCCCGTCATGCCGGGCTTCAAGAGACCCTCGCGGTTGTCGGTCTCGGTAATGACCAGGACGACATTCGACGATTTGCCTCCGGCCGCCGCACTGGGAAGCATCCCCGCCCCCGGAGCGGCGGACGCCGACGCGTTCAACGCTTGCGCGGTGGTCGCGATCCTCGTGATGCGCCCGTGAAAGATTCGACTGGGATACGCGCGGACTTTGACCGCGACGTTCTGGCCGACCTCGACACCCGCGATCTCGCGCTCGGGAACGGCTACCTGCACGGTCACGTTCTCGAGCTCGAACACCTTCGCGATCAAGTCGCCGCGCTGCACGGTGCGGCGAACCATTTCCTTCAATTGGCGACTCGGTGTGGTCACCACACCGGTCGCGGGGCTCACGACGTCGATCAATCGTAGTTGCTCGCTCAGGTAGCGACGCTGCGCTTCCAACCGCGCCAGTTCGGCCTTCGCGGCTTCGATCTCCTCGACCCGGGTTCCCTTCAGCAGCACGCCCAGCTGGCTCTTCGCTTGCACCAATTCATTCTGGGCCGTGGACTCCAACTCGCGCGTGGTGTCGAAGTCGGTGCGCGACACGATTTCGCGCTCGAACAACTCCGTGTCCCGGGTCAAGCGCGCGCGCGCGAACTCGAGCCGGTCCTCCGCCTTCATGACGGCGGCGCGCGCCACCGCGATCTGCTCATTCGTCGGTCCGGCCACCAGCAAGTCCAGCTTGGCGTCCGTTTGCCGAATCTCGGCTTCCGTTTTTTCGAGCTCGGCGCGGTAGTCGCGGTCGGACAGGCGCGCGATCACGTCGCCTTTGAGGACATGGTCGCCTTCGTCGACTCGAATCTCGTCGATGATTCCCGCCACCTCCGCGCGCACGTCGGCGTTGTGGAGCGGGAGCACGTCGACCGGCCCCGTCACACGCAGCTGCATCCGCGACAGGAACAGTAAGCTCGTCAGCAGCGGCAAAGCCACAAAGACGACGATGCGTCGCTTCTTCCGCAGTAGCGGGAACTTTCGCTTGCTGGATGAGGCCGCATTGCCGCGAAAGAGCTTGCGGAGCTTGAAACGAAACCGCGAGCCCAAGACTCCGGCGAACGCGACGAACGCAAATCGCTGGTCCTGCGTGAGGAGGTAGTCGCCCACCGCGAATCCAATGTAACCCAGGAGCGAAAACGAGAACGCCGAGGCCACCACGCCGTAGGTGAGAAAGACACGACGTTCGCGCGGCGAGCACTCGGGCGCGGGTCCGTTTCCGAATCCGACCAGCCGCTTGAGGAATCCCCCGATGTACTCCATCGACTTGCGGCGCAGATTGGGGATCTCGAGATAGTCGCTGAGCAAGTAGTAGCCGTCGAGCTTGATCAGGGGATTGAAGTTGAAGAGCGTCTTGATCCCCGACGACAGCATGACGACGAGGGCGACGCCGTTAAGCAACGTCTCCGGGTTGGTCAATCGCCACGCGAGCGTCGCCAGGGCCCAGATCACGAGCTCGAAATAGGGACCTGCGAAACCGACCCAGAGGCGTTTCGATTTTTCCGGAAACAGCCACGCGTCGCTCACGTTGCAATAGAGCGCGGGCTGGAAGTACATCAGCATGAACCCTATCTCGTGGACCTCGCCTCCGAAGTATTTGCAGGTCAGACCGTGCGCCAACTCGTGCAGCGTGATCACCGAGAAAACCGTCACCATCAGGAGCGGCAGCGCCGAGAGTCCATAGAGGCGCGCTGCGTCGCGACCGATCTCCTCCCAGTGGAGGGCGGCGGTCGCAACCGCGATGAGAATCACGCATGCGCACGTAAATACGAACGCCGGCGTGAAGCACCAACGCAGCCGCGGAACCAGAGCACGCAGCAGGCGATCCGGATCGAACAGCCGGACGCGGAAGTAGAGCAGGCTGCCGCTGACGCGTCGAGGATGCCGAATGTTCGTTCCGCGTTCGCTCTGCAGGAGCCCGTTGCGATCGAGCGCTTTCACGAACTCGACCAGGGCCTCGGACCGAATCGATCCGCCGACCCTTTGCTCCAATCTGCTTTGGATGACATCGAGCGGCGTGGCGCCGTCGAGTTGTCGCATGATGGAGAGCTCGACGGTCTTCACGCGAAACAACTCGCCGCTGATCGGATCCTTGACCACCGCAATGGTCCCGTCGCTCGTGTGACGGCGAATCTCGAGATCGTCCCGGAGTTTCGGCAATTGCGAAGTCATGTTTCGTCCGTTCCGCACATTTGAATGGGAAGGCTGCTGGCGTCCCAGCAGCCCTCCCGAATCAGGCTAGCCTTTGGAACCGCAGCTACCGCCGGATCCCTTGGACCCGCCCGAGCCGTTCGAGCCACAGCTACCGCCGGATCCCTTCGAGCCTCCGGATCCGTGCGAGCCGCAGCTGGCACCCGAGCCTTTCGAGCCACCGGAGCCGCCCGAGCCCTTCGAGCCACCGGAGCCCTTCGAGCCGCCCGAGCCGCCGGAGCCTTTCGAGTCGCAGCTTGCGCCCGAGCCCTTCGAGCCACCGGAGCCCTTCGAGTCGCCCGAGCCGCCGGAGCCTTTCGAGTCGCAGCTTGCGCCGGAGCCCTTCGAGCCTCCGGAGCCTTTCGAGCCGCCGGATCCGCCGGTTCCCTTGGAACCGCCGGACCCCGAGCCCTTGGACCCGCCCGAGCCTCCCGAGCCGCAGCTATCGCCCGCTCCGCTCATCAATCCGGGCGCGATTCGCTGCTCGAGCCTCTCGAGTTCGAGGTTGAGGTGTTTCATCGCTATTCTCCTTTCGCTTCGCTAATTGGGTCGCTTGTGTCTCGCAGCGCCGAACGCGCCGCGAGAAATGCGGTGCGACCCGCACCGCAATGTTCTATCGCGAGTTATGAATGTTCTATCGCGAGTTATGGATGAATTTGGGAACGGGCGGGTTACGGCCGCGTGGCGTGCGGTGACAATCGAACGACGCGGTACACTCCGGATCGGTGAGAGCCTGGGGCATAGGCCTGCATTCCGGGAAATGGGTATGACAACTCGAACCGTTTTTGTTTACGACGGTGATGCTACGCGTCGCAACAGGGCGATACTATTGGGTTAACACTTGAAAACAGCGGGCGTGAAACTATGGTAGGGATGGAGGGGGCTTTTGCGGCCGTCTGACGCTCAAACGCGGCGCCGGCACGAGTTCCTGCCGCGCGGAGAATTCGGCAAGGAATTATTTGGAGGTCAACAACTCACGGCCAATTCAACTGCCACGACACTCCGAACTTGTCCGACAGCCATGCGAACTTCTTGCTGAATCCGTAGTTGCCCGGCGGCATCATGACCTGGCCACCCTCCGAGAGCGCTGCGAACAACGCGTCGATCTCGGCGAGGCTCTCGCATTCGACGAACAGCGACGCCGCCGCCGTGAAGGTGAACGCGTGCTTCGCCGGGCTGTCGATGCACATGACCTCCTGGCCGGCGAGCGACATGGTCGCCAGCTTCACCGACCCCTCGGGGCCGGGCCCCTGCGGGCCGTAGCGCTCGATGCTCTCGATCCGCGAGTCGTTGAGCACCGAAACGTAGAAGTTCATCGCCTCTTCCGCCCGGCCCTCGTACATGAGGAACGGGGTGATCTTCTTCGGCATGCGTTCTCCTTCCCAAAAACCGATTGTTGGCGTTTGACGAACCGATGGTTTACGATCTCTCGCTATGCAAACACCTATCCGCGTCTCCACGGTCGATCACGTCGAGCTGGTGGTTCCCAACCGCGAGGCGGCCGCCATGTGGTACGGGCAAGTGCTCGGTCTCGCAACCGTTCCCGGCACCGAGAATTGGGCCGACGACCCCAAGGGTCCGCTGATGATTTCGGGCGACGACGGTAGCACGTGCATCGCGCTGTTCGAAGGAATGGCCTCGGAAGCGATTCGCAATCGCGGCTTCCGGCGGGTCGCATTCCGTGTGAGCGGCGCCGAGTTCGTGGCATTCGTGGAGTACGGACGCCGCGCGGGGCTCGAGCCGATGAACTTGCAGGACCACGATGCGACGGTCTCGGTGTACTTCCGCGATCCGTACGGCCACGAGCTCGAGGTCACGACCTACGATCACGTGCAAGCGCGGCCGCTGGTCCCCAAGAAGTGAGCTCCTTCAATCGACCAGCGACCCGCAGGTGAGGTTCGCGATCGCCCCCGTCATCGCGCTCGCCCGATCCGATGCGACGAAGGCCGCGGTGTTCGCGACCTCGTCGAGGGTCGGGAAGCGCTTCAGCAGCGTGCGCGAGGCCTGCTCCGTCAGCATGTCTTCGATGCGTGCGCCCGCCCGCTTTTCGTAACCCTCGAAGGTCTTTCGCGCGTACGAGATCTCTAACGCTTCCGGAATCACGTCGGGGCGCAGGCACACCACGCGGATGCCGTGCTCGCCCAATTCGCCGGCGAGAATGCGCGAGAACGTCTCGACCGCGCCGCACGTGACGCCGTAGCCCATGAAGCCAACACCCGCCATGCGCGAGCCCGGGGTCGAGATGGTGAGGATGACACCCGCGCGCTGTTTCACCATGTGCCGCGCGACCGCCTTGGCCGTGATGAAATTGGTGCGCGTGTACGCATCGATGGGATGCGTGAAGTCTGCCAGTGACAGCTCGGCGAACGGTGGGCCTTGCACGTGCGCGATGCCGATCGCGTTCAAGGCGATGTCGATGCGACCGGCCTTCTTCGCCACCGCATCGGCGTGTCGGTCGACCGCCTTTTCGTCCAGCGCGTCGACTTCAGCGATTTCGGCACTACCGCCGACCGCTTTGATATCGCCCGCGACACGCTCGAGCTTCGCTCGCGAACGCCCAGCGAGAAACACGCGTGCGCCCTCGCGCGCGAACGATCGTGCCACCGCACCGCCGATGGCACCGCCACCCCCGTAGATGATCGCAGTCTTGTTTTGCAGCAACATGTCGGTCGCCTTTCAGTTGGTTGGAATTCTCTTTTCGTATTCAGCTTCGAGGCGTGTGTGCGTCGACCAGAACGCGGACGGCTTCCCGCCTTCGAGACGCGCCACCAGGATGTCGAGGTGGGTGTGCCAACCGCCCGCAACACTGGTCATGTCCTTGGCCGCGAGCTTGCGATGCGTCAGCACCAGCAGCACCTTGTCGCCGCGCGGCGAAAGGTCGAAGGTGACCTCCGACGCCTCGCCGACGTTCTCCGCCCACGTGTACACCAGCTTGCGCGGCGGCTCGCACGCGATCACGCGACCGGTCATGCGAATCTCGCCGCCGTACTGGGCGTACTTCGGCGGCGGCGGCTCGTTGCTGTCGGTCAGCTTGGAATTGCAAAACTCGAATTCGACCCGCCCGTCGATGCGAAGGTCCATGTTGCCCTTCGCGAGCCATGTCCCGCGCTTCTCCGGCTCGACGAGATAACTCCACACGCGCTCGATCGGCCCCGGCAGCAGTCGTTCGAATCGGACCGTTTGCGGCGCGATGATGACGCCGTATTCGCTCATCGCTTTCTCCTCTGTTTTGAAGATGAATGGGGCTTGCTCAATTCGCGCTCGAGTGCATCGAGGCTCTTGGCCCAGAAACTCCGCGTGCGTTCCAGCCAGGCGTCGATCTCAGCCAGCCCGGCGGGGTCGAGGCTGTAGATGCGCTGCTGTCCGTGCGGACGCACGCGCACCAGGCGCGCTTCGCGGAGTACTTTGAGGTGTTGCGAGATGGCGGGCGCGCTGACGTCGAACTTCTCGCCGATGGAACCGGCAGTGCGCTCGCCGCGCACGAGGAGCTCGACGATCTGGCGCCGCGTGGGGTCGGCCAAGGCATAGAAGGTATCCATGCCTGGATATTTGCGTATCTACTTAATTAAGTCAATACGAAAGTTTACGGGCTCGCGGATCTCGACTCGCGCCCCGCGATCATCATCCCCACGGGCGCGAACACCAGGAACATTGCGGTCCCCACCCAACCCGCGAGTGTGAACGTTTCGTTCGCGTACATCCCGATCATCACACCCGCTGCGATCATCGCCCCGCCCAGGACGAGAAACGCGCGCATGCCGTAGAGGAACGCGAACGGGAGATAGTGCGCGCCGACGATCACCAGCATGGCGGGATAGAACCAGTTGAGCTTGTAGAGCGTGGCTCCCGCGACCACCGGCAGCGCGAAGGGAATCGTGAAAGCGATCTGCGTCGCCAGCTGATCCATGGGATTCTCTTTGGAGAGAGCGCCGCGCCCGCGCGTCAGTTTGAGCAGCAAGCTCGTAACCGGAAAGATGAGCGCGCCGCCCAAGCAGAGCGCGATGATTCCCGCGCGCGGGGATCTGACCGTGGCGAGCGCGGTCGATGTCCCCCACAGTGCCGCGGACACCAACCCTCCGATGAAACCACCCTGAAAGACGGTTCGAACTTCGCGTTGCGCGTCGGCAATCTGCATCTTCGAGGCCTCCTAGCGAGAATTGACGAAGGCCGGGTGCGCGATCGCATTCGACAAGTCGTCGACGATCCACATCGGCCCGGCGTTTTCGAGCTCGGCTCGTTCGGTTCGCCCGGTGGCGACGGCGAGGCAGGGAATCCCGTTCGCGCGCGCGCAACCCACATCGAGAATCGAATCCCCAACTATGACGACTTCTTCGGGGCGAAACCGCCGCTGCGTCGCTTGCAATGCGCGTTCGATGGCGATCGGCGGCAGGTCGTTGCGATCGAAGACGTCGCCGCCGAAGCTTCCGAAAGCGAAGTGGCGATTGAGATCGTGGCGCGACAGCTTGATGCGCGCGCCGCGCTCCCAGTTGCCGGTGAGCAGCGCCAGCACAATGTCGTCGCGCGCGGCCAGATGATCGAGCAGCGGCTCGATGCCGGGCAGCACGCGCATGCGATCGCGCGTCAGCTCGCGCTCCAGTGTGGCGAGATACTCGTCGCGCAACTTGGGAAGTGTCGCCAGCACCTGGTCGCGCGGGCGTCCCGCGGCCGTCATCAGATCGGTCACGATGCGGGTATCGGTCTTCCCCGAGAAGTCGAACTCGTCGATGGGTCCCGTTTCGCCGAACACGACGCCGAGCGCCTTTCCGAACGCCACGCGCGCCTGGCCGCCGCAATCGATGAGCGTCCCGTCGATGTCGAAGAGAATGAGTTTCATCGCCGTTTCTTCGTGTCGCTCGCGCTAAAGTACGATGCCGGGCCGAATTGTACAATTCTTCTTTGCTTTTCCTCGGGCCCGCGATCCGGCGTTTACAACGCCGGCGCACTTCTCTACTATTCACTGACCACTTACCCGCCTGTGTTTCGACGGGGTCCACGTAAATAACCTGAACGGCTATCTTGGCGGCGCTCGACTGGCAGCAGCAGCCGGGCCATTCGCCGGAAGGGATGGATCCTCATGCGTCGGATTACGCCTCATGTTTTGATTCTGGTTTTGTTTCTAACCGTGTTTTTGGCGCTGGTACCGTGGGCAATCACGCGCGCGGCGACACCGCCGCATTTCTGGAGCCAGCGCTTCGGAGATTCCAGCGACCAACAGCACGGCTACGCGGTGGCAACGGATGCATTCGGCAACGTGTTCGTCGCGGGCGGCTTGGCGGGAACGATCGACTTCGGCGGCGGACCCCTCTCCAGCACGGGCCCGTTCGACATCGACGTCTTCCTCGTGAAGTTCAGTCCAACCGGCGTCCACTTGTGGAGCAAGCGCTTCGGAGAGGACGCGCAACCCCAAATCGTGAATTCCCTGGCCATAGACGGTTTTGGCTACGTGGTCATCACCGGCACGTTTCGCGGAAGCGTGAACTTTGGCGGTGGAATCCTCACCAGCGCGGGCGGACCGTTCGCCCTGGACGTTTTCGTGGCGAGGTTCGACGGATCTGGGAATCACTCGTGGAGCAAGCAATTTGGGGATGGCAGCGACCAGGTCGCCAACGACGTGACCACGGACTCGAGCGGAAACGTATTGATCACGGGCGTGTTCGATGGATCGGTCGATTTCGGCGGTGGAAATCACGCGAGTCTTGGTGGTTACGATATTTTTGTCGCGAAGCTTGACCCGTGGAGCGGCACGTATCAGTGGAGCCGCGCCTTCGGCGACGTCTCCTACCAGTACGCATATTCCGTTTCAACCGACGCGAGTAGCAACGTAATCCTCGGGGGCAACATCGAAGGGACAGTCGACTTCGGGGGCGGTCCCCTCGCCGGCTTCGGCGGTAGCGACGTCTTTTTGGCCAAGCTCGACGCGGCCGGAAACCACGTGTGGAGCGACCGGTATGGAGACGCCTCGACGTACGCGTCGGGCACGGCAGCGACGGACGCGAGCGGTAACGTCGTCGTCACGGGTAGTGTTCAAGGGGCGATTGACTTCGGCGGTGGAACTCTCCCGACCGCGGGCCAGAGCGACATCTTCCTTGCGAAGATCAGCTCCGGTGGATTTCACCTTTGGAGTAAGCGCTTCGGGGACACGGAATGGCAGAATGGTACGGCCGTCGCCACCGACGCGAGCGACAACGTGATCGTCACCGGCTCTCTAAATGGGACCGCCGACTTCGGTGGTGGGAATCTCACCGGCAGCGGCGACATCTTCCTCGCGAAGTTCAACTCGGCCGGCGCGCATCAGGCGAGCCAGCGCTACGGCGATTCGTTGGCTCAGTTCGCGAACGCCGTGGCAACCGATGGAAACGGCAATATCGTGATGACGGGCGACTTTCAGTCGACCGTCGACTTCGGGGGCGGCGACCTGTCGGCCTTCGGGACGTATCCGATCGACATCTTCGTCGTGAAATTCGGCGGGAGCCCGGGCGAGCCGGACATCACCTCGATCGTCGATATCGGCAACGACCAGGGCCGAAAGGTGAAAATCCGCTTCGATGGCTCGGGCGGGGACAACGCTCAGGCGTCGAACCGGGTCGTTCGCTACGACGCGTTTCGCCGCGACGATCCGACGCCTTCGTCGAACGCACCCACGCAGCGCCAACCGTTAGCGGACGGTTGGACTCAGGTCGGCAGTGTGTCGGCCTACGGCGAAGCCACGTACGGCATCGACGTTCCAACCGACGCCGATTCGACCATCGCGGACGGGCAGTACTACTCGGTGTTCTTCGTTCGTGCGGCGACCGGTGTGACCACCTCGTTCTTCGACTCGCCGCCCGACTCCGGGTATTCGGTCGACAACCTCGCCCCCGGTATTCCAACCAGCTTCGTGTACAACTCCGGCGTCTTGAATTGGAACCCGTCCAAGGCGGAGGACTTCGACTACTTCTCCGTGTACGGCTCGAATACGAGCACGTTCGGGTCGGCGACGCTAATCGACTACACCGTCGACCCCACGCTGACCGTCGTCTCATCTCCCTACTCGTTCTACTTCGTCACCGCGACGGACTTCGCGGGCAACGAGGGCGAGCCGGCGACGGTCAACACGCTCTCCGACGTGGGCACGCCGAGGTCGTACATCCTTTCGGTCTCGGCCTATCCCAACCCGTTCAATCCGGCCACGACGATTCGGTACACGGTGCCGTCGCAAGGACGCGTGGAAATCGGCATCTACGATCTTCGCGGCGCTCACGTCGTGACACTCGTCAACGAAGAGTCGGATGCCGGCGAGTATACGAAGGAATGGGATGCGCGAGACGCGGACGGAGAAGCCGTGGGCTCGGGCGTCTACTTTGCACGCGTCACGCACGCCAGCGGTACAAAGGCCTACAAGCTGGTGCTGCTGAAGTAGCCCGCGTGAGCGCACGCGACGCGACGGGCGCGCGGTGTGTGTTCGTGCCTTGAATCGCTCGCGCGATTGGTACACAGTACGCTGGTGGGACGAATTCTCGCTTTCGTGCTCGCCGGGATTACTGCCATCACCTGCGGCGCGCGCGCCGCAGGCGTCGCGCCTCCGATCGTGATCGAGGAGTCGCTCGCACGCAACTTCGGGCTCGGGGAGGGCGATACCGTCGCCCTCCGCCTCCCGGGCCAGCGCGGGAGCGGGCGGGCATTCGTGGTCGCCGGAGCGTTCGCACCCCCGCCCGACCCCGCCGGCATCAGCCGAACCAGCAAGTCGGTGTGGATGCGAATCGCCGACCTCGAGGAGTTATCGGGGCGTCGCGATCGCGTGAGCCGTTTCATCTTGGAAACGGCACCCGGGGTGGACGTCGATTCGCTGGTCGGCGCCCTCAACACCGCGCAGCTCGGCTATACGGCGTATCGTTCCTCGGACGTCGCAGAGCGATCGTCGCGCACCTTCGTCGTGATTTCGAACTTCCACAAGGCCATCTCGTTTCTCTCCATACTGGCCGGCTCCGCGTTTCTGGCCGCGATCGTGCTGCTGCAAGTGCAGGAGATGCGCAAGTCGCTCGGCGTGCTGCGCGTAATCGGGTTCTCCAAGGCGCGCATCTACGCGACCGTGGTCGGTGAAACGGTACTCCTCGCCAACGTGGGCGCGACCATCGGCGTCCTGTTGGGGCTCGTCGTTTCGCGGGGCGTCAACGCGTACTACCAGCGTTTCTTCGACACCAGCCTCGTCTTTTCGACCGTCACCGGCGCGCACGTCGCGCTCGCGTTCGGCGTCGCGACGGTTGTCGGCGTCGTGGTCGGTTCGCTTGCGACCACGTATCTGTTCAAGCTCCGTGTCAACGAGGTGCTGGGGCGATGATGGTGCGCGTGGCACTTCGCAACGTCATGCGGCACCGCTTGCGCACCGCCTTCACGGTCGCCGCACTCGCCATCGCGGTCGCACTCCTGGCCGACATGTTGATGCTCTCGAACGGGATGGAAAAAACGTTCTACCGCGTGTTGTCGTCGGTCGGCTACGAGGTGCGCGTGTGCCCGTGGGGAACGCTTCCCTTTTCCACCGACGCCGCGATCGCCGAGAGCTCGCGCGTGGTTCGCGCCTTGGACGACGAGCCACATGTCGAGCGCTGGCTTCGAGTTCTGGGAACGACGCTCTACTCGGATTCGACCTCGCTCTTTGCAATGGGCATCGACGGATCCGAGCAATCGTTGTACACGGTCACGGGCGGCGTCGATCTTAATGCAGCGCCGGCGGACGATAGAGCCAACGTCGTTTTGAACGAGAATGCCGCAGAAGCGTTGGGAGTGGATGTGGGAGACGAGATCGAATTACGGACGGGGGTGACGAGTGACAGGACAGCGTTCGTCGTCGTGGGGATCATCGCACTCGCGTTCGACCTCCCGCAACAACGGACTATCGTCATGCCGATGGACGTTGTGTACCATCTCCGTCCCGAGATGCGCGACGCCGCGTCGTTCGTCCTCGTCAAACTGAAGACACCCGCGAGCCCCAGCAACTCCTTCGCGCCGCTCGACGACCAGCGCGCGGTGGCGGCGTCGCTGGCCGCGGAGTTCCCGGAGCTATCGGTGTACTCGCTGGATCAATTGATGGAAGCGCTGCAAGGCCAGCTCGCGTACTTCAAGCAGTTCGCGTTGGTTTTGTCGACCATCAGCGTGTTCATTACGTTCCTGCTGATCGCCGTCGTGTTGACGATCGGCGTGGGCGAGCGTCGCGGCGAGATCGCGGCGCTGCGCAGCATGGGATTTCGTCGCGCCTCGATACGCGGGATGGTTCTCGCCGAAAGTGCCATCCTGCTCGCGATGGGTGCGGTGGCCGGCTCGATCCTCGGTTGGATCCTCGCCGGCCGCCTGGATCGCATCCTCACCCAATCGCCGAGCCTCCCCGCGGGCTATCGCTTCTTCATCCCCGAGCCGCGCGAAATCGCGATTGCAGTCGTGATCACCGCGGTTGCGGGCGCGATCGCGGCCTTGCTGCCCGCGGTCTTCGCCGCGCGCATCGACATCCCGCGCACGCTGCACGAGGAGGTGGTGTGAGTGACGGGTGAGGTCGTGATTCGTGCCTCGCAGATCGGCAAGCAGTACCGCGTCGGAGCATCCATCGTGGAAGCGGTGCGCGCGTTCGACCTCGAGGTGCGGGCCGGCGAATCGGTGGCTTTGATGGGGCCGAGCGGGTGCGGGAAGAGCACGCTGCTGAACTTGTTCGGTTGCGTCGATACGCCCACTTCCGGACACCTGGAGGTCTTCGGCACCGACGTCGCGTCGATGAACGAGGGTGATCGATCCGCCTTGCGACTCCGTCGTATCGGCTTCGTGTTCCAGCGCTTCTATTTACTGCCGGTGCTGACCGCCTTCGAAAACGTGGAGCTTCCCATGATCGAAGCGCGCGTCGCGAAACCCGAGCGGCGCACGCGCGCCGAATCGCTGCTCGCACGCATGGGGCTCACGCACCGACTCCATCACCGGCCGCACCAGCTCTCGGGCGGAGAGATGCAACGCGTCGCCATCGCACGCGCGCTCGCCAACCAACCGCGACTGCTCATCGCTGACGAGCCGACGGGCGAGCTGGATCGCAAGACCGGGGCGTCGATCTTGAACCTCATCCACGAGCTCCGCCACGACGGCCTCGCCATCGTCATGGCGACACACGACGCCCACGCCGCTTCTCTCGCCGACCGCGTCATCGACATGGAGCGTCTGGCCGCATGAACACGCTATCGTTCATCACCAAGGGCCTGCGCCTGCGTCCCCAACGAACGCTGTTTCTGTTGCTCGGCTTTGCGGTCGGCGTGATGGTGATGACCGTCCTGCTTTCCGTGGGCACCGCGGTGCTCGAGCAAGCTCTGGACGAGGACCTCACCGGCGGGGGTGACATCGTTCTGCTTCCGTTCGGCATCGACGTTTCCGTCTTGAAGACCGGCGGTGTCACGTCGATGCACTTCGACATTCCCAACGCGCGCTTCCTGACCCGCGAGATTCTCTCCGACCGGCGCCTGCGTAGCGTCGAAGTCGTCTCTCCCGAGCTCACGCGCGTGTACGGAACCATGCTGCACGACGGGCGCGAGCAGCTGGTGCGCATCGACGGCGTGGTGCCGTCACGATATCGCATGTTGTGGCCCGCGGTCGCGGCGTCGTTCCAGGACGGCGCCGGCGAGCGCGACTACATCGACCCGGATTTCGTGGCCATGCTGCGAGAGATCGACGCCTTCCATCCGCCCGTGGTCGACTCGGCGCAAACGTGGGCGGAGTGGCACTACTTCAATTATCACGACGACGCCGGGCGTTCGATCTACGTGTCCGTCAGCGGCATCGCGATCGAAGGCGACCTGGCCGCGAGCGGGTATTCGCGCGCCGTCGTGCTGTTCGAGATGGTCGATCGTACCGGCCAGCGCACGAAGATCGTCGACGTGCTCCCGGGTCGAGAGATCGCCGCGTCGCACCGATCGCCCGATCTCGTAGCCGGATTGAACACCGTGCACTTCGACGCCGCGGGCTATCGAGTCCACCTCGCACTCGCGGATTCGCTCGCGCGCGCGGTGACGGTGGTGCTCGAGCTGGAGCCGACACCGCATCAGTTGATTCCGCCCGTCACACCCATGGGATCCGATGTGCCGTTCGGCTACGTCGTGCCGGTGGTGCGCGGACGCATGACGGGGCGCGTCACCATCGGCGGGACCACGTTCCCGCTGGAGGGTGTGGGCTACCACGATCACAACTGGGGGCACTTTCGCGACGCGATATGGGACTGGGGCATCGTGCACGCGGGGAGCTGGAGCGTTCTCTACGGCCGCTTCGCGACCTCCGCGGACGCGCTCGCGCAACAACCGCTGTTGTTCGCGCTCTTCGACGCGGAAGGACCGCGGCCGTTCGTGCTCACGCACGATTACACCGTGCTGTGGAAAGCGGTGGGCGCGAAGCGACCCGGCGGACCGCCGCGCACGAAGATCACGCAGCAGGCGGATTCAGTGGCGACCGGCCCCACCTACGAGCCCGCGGCGGTGTTGTTGAGCGCGGTTTCGGGAAACGATTCGCTCTCCGTTCGCATCGATGTCGAGCGACGTTTCGTCTCCGAAACCGGCGGCGGCGAGCAGCCGCTGTTTCGCGCCGACGCGGCGCGGCGTTCGTTCTTCTTTCAGCTGGAAGGTGCTGCGCGGTTTACCGGGCGCGTGGACGGCCAGCGCGTGGACGAGAAAGGTCACGCGTACTCGGAGACGTTCCGGGTGGATGCTACGGCGCCGGAACGATGACCGGCTCCTTGATCCCGTTCATCGTGTCGACCACACGCAGCAAATCGCCGGTGCGGTAGAAGTCGACCGCGATCAGGTTGGGCATCATCTTGCGCTCGCGACGGCACGCGCGCGCGCGCTTCAACAGAAAGTCGTACGCGTTGACGATCTGCGCGTTGCTCGGCTTGGGCGCCGGGGTGGTTTCGATCCAATGATTCATGAGCAGCAGCGAGCCCGACGTGCCGCCGCGGTTGGGCTTGTTCGAGAATTCAGACGGATCCTTGAAACTGTACGGCGTCTCCTGGAAGGTTTCGAACGCCAGGTGGTACCACGGCACGCTGTCGACGCGATTCTCCGCGAACACGAGCACGCGCTGGTCGCTGGCGATCAATTCGCGCAGTGTGGGCCACGGGGGTGTGACGCTCGCGCGGTACACGAGGTCTTCCAAACCGCTCTTCGCGAAGCACGCCGCCAAGTCGGCCGGGACCACGCCTTCGTCCTGCACGATCATGATGACGACTTCGTTGGGATTCTGGATCAGGAACGCGTGCATGTCTTCCAATGCTTGGAGCAACGGCTCCGCACCCAACTCGCAGAATCCGTGTCCTAGGTAAATGGCGCGCTCGCCGCTCGGTTCGCCGACCAGCCGGTCGCGAATTCGCATCGCGGCCGCCACTCCTTCGGCACCCAGCGTCTCCGTGTACTTCTCCATCGCCGCCTGTTCGTCTTCCAGCTCGGTTTTGATGCGGCCGCCAACCGGGACGCCGTAGTGGACGTCGATCAAGAAGCCGCGAATGCCGTCTTCGAGCTGAGTGCGAATTCCCTTTTCCTGGTTCGGGAACATCCAGTCGGTAATGTCGGCCGCCGCCATGGAATTGTGCGTGGTCGCGAATGCAACCTCGTTCAAGCGTCGGTCGCACAACTCCGGATGCATATTGCAAGCGTCGACGGGTGTGGCCGCGAGCACCGTGGAGCCGTCGTCGCGCGCGAGCCACACCGCTCCGACGCCGATCACGATGAGCACGAGCGCGCCCACCACGACGGCACTCGGCACCACCGATCGACCCGACTCCTGGTCGACACCCCGCCTCACGTGCATGCGCTCGATGATGCGCAGCGCGATCGAGAACACCTCTTGCACGCCGATGAAGAACAGCACCGCGCCCGCTATTACGAACACGCACTCCATGGTCGCCGTGGGGTTGAACGCGACCAGCATCCCGACCGCGATGAACAAGAGCGCGCGCAAGAGTCCCCACCGGGCGCGCGCGGGCGAGTCGTCGACGCGATGCCAGAAAGCGCGCCAGATGGCCGCCAGGTCGACCTTCTGAAACTGCGACGTGACCCCGGCCACCACGACCAAGCCGATGCCCGCCAGCACCAGCATGCGAATCGCCAGCGGACCGACGAAGGCGGGCCACAGCCCGCGCACCAATTCCGACGCGGTGTGCGATTTCGGAAGCCCGTACAAGATGTCGCCGCCGAAGCGCGCGAACGCTCCGACGAGGAGGGCGGTGGCGGCGAGGCCGAGGCCCACGCGCAAGAGGTAGCGGTCCTTGTGGCGCGCGAGCAAGAATCCGGTCGCACCCAGCAGGAAGCCGGCGCCGAGCCAGATCGCGGCGCGCATGCGCAATCGCCGGCCCATCTCGAGCACGCGAAGCAGCCGCTTGCCCGCGGGCCAGTCCGACATTGCGCCGATCACCACTTGGGCTCGGGCCGGAATCTTTTCCGTCAGCTGCGGGTACATCGAGAGCGCGTTGCGCAAGACGACTCCCAGGTCTGAAACCGTGAGCGCAAGGTTCTCCCCGGACTGTGAAATGAGCGTCGCGTGGCTTTTCCTCGCGGCGCGGCGAACGATGGCGCGAAACGGTGCGGAAGAGACGATGTATTCGAGAGCGCCGCGTACCACCGGGCGATAGGGCGTGAGGTCGCGATGCGAGGCCAGAATCTGGTCGGTGATTTGGTCCGCCACGACCCCGGCCACCGCGGGTTCTTCCAGGCTGGCCGCCACGCGGTCCGAAAACCTGCCGGCGTCGAACAGCGTGCGCGCCGTGTAAGCGAACACCAGCCCGAACACGAGCCCCGCGACGCACAGGACGCCGCATGCGACCGCGAGGGGAGCGCGAAGTCGTCTCACACCCACCATGCTAGGGCGACGGCGCGCGCGTGGCAACCTCGATTCGTGATGGTCGGTTTCGCCGCGCGCGTGATAGCGTGGGCGCGCAAACACCGAGGTGGATTCGCCTGCAACTCGAGCTCGAGCTTTTGTCTCTCCCCAACGCCGGCGCGCCCCGCGTCGTCGTGAGCTCCGTGTTGCGAAAACACCGGCTGCGCAACGACGTGCTGCGCCGCGTCGACTACGTGCGCCGCTTTTTTCCCGAGCTGGACGGCGAGACCATAACCGTGGGACTCACGCGCGCCGCCAGCGGGATGGCGGTGCCGGGCGGATCGCGCATCTGGTTGAACCCGTCGCGGCTCTCGTACCACACCATCGCGCACGAGTTGATCCACCTGCTCCAGCTTCGTAACCTCGGGATACCGTCGGGGGAGAAAGCATGCGACGTCTTCTCGCTCGCACGAAATTGGACGCTCAACGACGACCGCCCGAGCTACGTGCGTGTGCCGTTGTCGTTACTGGATGGTCGAAGCCCCGCATCGGAAGCGATCGCTCGCATGCTTTTGTCAGTTGCGCTCGACGCGCTCGCTCGACGCGAGCAGGGACACCGACAGTACATCGCGTTCTTCGAGCGCGAGGTGGAACGAAGGAGGGTCTAAACGTCGCGAAGCGCCTTGCTGATGTAGATGTTGCCTTCGAGCACTTGCTTGACGCCTTCAAGGATGCCGCCAATATCTTCTTTAAGGAGATAGCCCCTAGCACCCGCCGCCAGCGATCTATTCACGTACTGTGCGGCGCTGTGTCCGGAGAGCATCAGGCAACGCAACTGCGGATGGGTCTCGTGCAACTTAGCTACCAGCTCGATCCCGTTCATTTTGGGGAGCGTGACGTCCACGATCAAGAGATCGGGTTCGAGGCCGGCCAGTCGCTCCTGCGCGGCTTCGGCGCTGTCCGCCACGGCCACCACCTTGTGCGAGCCGCGCTCTTGCAGCAACCGAACAAGAGCTTCGGCCACAACGGCGTGATCCTCAACCAGCATGATAGAGGTCATTGGAAGAGGATACGCGAAGGCAACCGCGGATCGAATGGGTAATATTACCAGTATTCTCCGTTAACTGATCTGTTACACTTTTGGCTACTGCGGCTGGCAATTTTCGACGCGTTAGGAGTTTGCAATGTCCGACATCACCCGTGCGCTCGCCCTCTTTATAAAGAAGTCCGACGAAGACTCCCGCCTGGTTGCCTACGAGCTCGGCCGAAGCGCGCTTGCTACGGGTGCGGGACTGCTGGAATGGATTGGCTCCGTTCACGGTGCCATCGCGGAAGCGACTCGCAACGCGCCCCCCAAGGAGCGTGAGCGCGTGGCGATGGCCTCCGAAGCGTTCCTCTTGGAGTGCACGTCCGCGTACGAAATGGCGTTTCAGGGCGCCCGCGAAGCGAACAACGCGCTCCGTCGTCAGACCGAAATTTTGGAGAACGAAACGCGGCGTATCGCCGGCGAGATCCACGACGTAGCGGGGCAACTACTGATCGCGGTATACATGGAGTTGCATCTCGCCGCGAGCGCGTCCCCGGAATCCGCGCCGCACATCGCCAAGGTCACCGCGTTGTTGGACCAAGTACAAACGCACCTGCGACGCTTCGCGCACGAGTTGCGCCCGGCGGTTCTCGACGATCTGGGATTGATGCCCGCGCTGCGCGCGCTCGGCGAGAGCGTTTCGTCGCGCGGACAGATTGCGGTGTCGATCGAAGGCGACACGAACGGGCGCCTCGCGCCTCCGGTCGAAGTAGCACTCTATCGAACCGTGCAGGAGGCGCTCTCAAACGCTACCAAACACTCGGGCGCCGCGCGCGCAGAGATTCTGGTCGAACGCAGCGACCAGGAAGTGCGCTGCACCGTCACCGACGATGGAAAAGGGTTCACGGACGCGGGCGAGAACGGCAATTCGGGGCTCGGGTTGATCGGACTGCGCGAGCGCGTCGAGCCGTTGGGCGGAAGCATTCGCTGGGGATCGATCCCGGGAGCGTCGGGCGCCGTGGTGGTGGCGAGAATACCCTTGGAAGTTCCCCACGCGCCCGATCCGGATCAATGACTTCGTAGCACGCCTACTTGAGCAGCACCATTTTTCGCGGCGCGACTCCCGCAATACCCTCGAGTCGATAGAAGTACACCCCACTCCCCACTCGGTGGCCGAGATCGTCGCGGCCGTCCCATTCAATCGCATATTCGCCCGGGTCGCGCGCGCCTTGTTCGATGCGCCGCACCAACGCCCCAGCGACGTCGAAGATCGAAACCACGATGCTCGCGCGCTCGCTCAACGAATATGCGATCGAGGTCGTGGGCACGAACGGGTTGGGCGCGTTCTGCTCGAGCGAGTTCGCGAAGACCGGCATCGTGACCGTCGCGGACGAACGGAATTCGGTCCCCTCGGGGTTGGTCACGACGAGCTCGTATTGGTATCGCTGGCCCGCGCGCACGTCGCTATCGATGTACGATCCCTCACCCGATTCGAACGGCCCGCTGAAGATGGACTCTTCATGCACACCCGCGTGGCGAACAATCGACAACGTCTCGAACGGTTGTTCGGTGGTAACGCTCCACCGTATTTCGACGGAGCTCGTTCGCTGGAACAGCGAGATGACGAGGGTCGGCTCCGGCAGCAGCACGCCGAAACGCGCGAGAAAGGTGGTGGCCCCTTCGTGTTCAACGTCGCCGAAGTCGATCCCATCGGTGAAACTTCCGGTGAGCCAGAGGTTTTCTCCCGAGCCGACGGCGAGCGCTCCGGTGTGGACGGTCGCGTTCCCGCTCAACTGCAGCGCCCACTCGCATGCACCGTCGGCGTCGAAACGCGCGACGTATCCATCGCGTTCACCGGTGTTCCTCAGCGTTTGACCCCCGAGGTCGAGAACGCCGGTGAATGAGCCCGCCACCATCAAGCGCTCGTTCCCGTCGTACGCGAAGTTTGCGACGTACTGGGAATGCGGACGAAATACACGGCGAAATGCGCCGCCGGGATCGTATTGCGCAACGAAATAGTCGTTGCCGGACAAGACCTCGCCGCCGAGATCGATCGAACCGAAGAAATACGCGGACAGACCGACGTCGCCCGCATGGCTCGATGCCAGACCTTCGAGAAGGACCGAACCCGGGGGCCCGATTGAAAGCATCCGACTCCATGTGTGGTTCGCCAAGGTATCGAACGCCGCCATGAAGATCTCTTGCTGGTATTGGTCTGCGACCAAGGCACCACCGCCGAGGTCGATCGAATCCGTGAAGAGTCCGGCCATGCTCACGCCGCCGTTTCCGCTGATTGACACGAGGTGACCCTCCTGTTCCCCGATCGCCCCGAATTGACGGCTCCAGATGTGGCCCCCCGCAGGGTCGAGCTTCACCAGGAACACGTCGAAGGTGCCCAACGATTGGATGATTCCTCCCCCGAAGTCCATTTCCCCCGACATGCTGCCGACCAAGACGATGTCGCCATTGGCATCGATCGCGACGTCCTCGACCCGGTTACTCCAAGGTCCGTCGACGCCGAATTTCTTGCTCCACATGTAAGTGCCATCGGGGTGGAACTTGGCCACGAATGCGTCGCTGAAGGTACTGGTGAGCACGGCGCCATCGAAGTCGATGGCATCGAACGAGCCGGCGAGGACGATGTGACCGCTCTCGTCGACCGCGGCGGATAGAAAGTAGTACCCGGCGTTGTCTATGCGCGCCAGAACGCGACTCCATCGGTGACGCCCCAATGCGTCGAAGGCGGCGCCGTAAACGTCGACGGTTCGATCGGTGTCGGTCCACACACTACCAACGAGGGGACCGCCGCCGAAGTCGGTCGACCCGTGGAATTCTCCCACGATCACAACACCACCCGTGGGCACATAGAAAACGCCATTGATGTCAACGAAGGCGTGGAACGCATCGATCGCCGTGGCGGTGAAGGCGCGGCTCCAGAGATACTCGGGAGGTTCGGCCGCGCGAGCCAGCGCGGGTGCAGCCAGCATCGCGGACGCGAGGAGCGCGACGGAAATTCGCGTACTGGAAAAGTTCGCGTAGATTGATGGGCCCATTTGCGTGACGCACCACCGAGCGGCCGTGGTGGGAGGCACCGGTGTCGCGACACCGTAACCGCAGGGCTACTTGAGCAGTACCGTCTTGCGCGGGGTGACGCCGGTGACGCCTTCCAGGCGATAGAAGTATACACCGCTCGCGACCACCCGGCCCGCCTCGTCGCGGCCGTCCCATTCCGCCGCGTACTCGCCGGGATCTTGACTACCTTGGTCGATGCGCCTCACCAGCGCGTGCGGCCAGCAGCGCGACTACGAAACGACTATGACGCGAGCGACTTCGCAACTCGATCCGCCACACTCGTAGCGCCGTCGGCGACGCGACCCGCGAGGGCGTCGCCGTCCTTATGGATCCGCGAGGCTTCGTCGCGGTCGGAGAGTCCGGGAAGATTGATGAGAACATTGAGCCACGCACCGCGTGCGGCCGCGCCGAGCACCAGTGCTGCAACCCCCGCGTCGCTGATCGAGTTCTTGTTGCCCTTGTCCGCGACTCGCTCTACCAACGGCAGTGCGCGCTCGCACAATTGCACCACGCCGAGCGGCACGTCGATGGCCCGCTTCGTCGCAGCTTGAATGGCTTGGTCGCGGCGAGCTTGTTCGTCGTGAGTTCCCTTGGGCAAACGATTCGCCGACATGACGGCGTCGAACGCGCGTGCGTCGTCGTCGACCGCGCGCAGGAACTCGTCCTTGAGAGACTGGGCTTGCGCCGCCAGGGAGCCCATCTCGCTAGAGACGGACTCGTAGCCTTTCTTCCCGACCGTCAAATTGGCCACCATGGCGGTGAGTGCTGCCGCCAGCGACCCGCACAGCGCCGCTACCGATCCGCCTCCGGGAACCGGCGCGTCTGTCGACGTCAGGTCGACGAACTCGCGCACCGAGGACGAGGCCAGCGGCGATTCGTTCGCCACCCGATATTCGATGATCTTCTGCATGGGATCGAATCCTCCCAGCTCGCGAAGACCCAGCGACTGGATCGCGGTCTCGACGAGCATCGGTTCCGGCACGCCGATCGACGCGCCTTGCTTCTCCAAATAGAATTGCCCCGCGCGACGCATCGCCGCGAGCGGCACCAGGCCGACCAGCTCGCTCCCGGTCGCGCGCAAGCCGCGCTCGGCCGCTTGCCGCGCACACTCCTCGAACGCGACGTGCGGCGGGGTGACGTCGAAGTCGGTCAAGTTGATCGACACCTGCGCGCGCTGGTACTCGTCGATGTACCAACCCACCGCTTTGCACGCCTTGAGCGTCCCGGGATCGAACACGAAGTCGCCGTTCATGTCGCGAACGAACTGCCCGTGCGCGTCGCGCTTCTTGCGCCCTTGCTCGCGGATCGCAAACGCGATCTCGTTGGCCTTCTTCTTGTCGCGCGTGTTGAGGTTGACGTTGTACGCGATCAGGAACTTGCGCGCGCCGATCACGGTGGCACCCGCCCGCGCGTTCATCTTCGCCGGTCCGAAGTCGGGTTTCCAGTGCGGATTCGCCAGCTTTTCCGGCAAGCCCTCGTACTCGCCCGCGCGAATGGTGGCGAGGTTGCGCCGGTCGTCGTGGGTCGCGGCGTACTCGTACAAATAGACCGGAATCGCGAGCTCTTTGCCGACGCGCGCACCCAGCTCGCGCGCGAGTGCGACGCATTCGTCCATCGTGGTCGTCCCGAGCGGGACGAACGGGCACACGTCGGTGGCACCCATGCGCGGGTGCTGGCCGCGGTGCTTCGACATGTCGATGAGCTCCGCCGCTTTCGAAATCCCGCGAAAGGCGGCTTCGGCGGCGCGATCCAGCGAAGCCACAAACGTAACCACGGTGCGATTGGTATCGCGGCCCGGATCGACATCCAGCACATGGGCGCCTTCCACGCTCGCGATGGCATCGACGATGGCGTCGATCACCCCGCGGTCGTTGCCTTCGCTGAAATTGGGAACGCACTCGACCAGTTTCACTGCGATCTCCTGAGTGCTATGTACCAGCCGCTCGCCATCCAGTGCGGTACCAGGTTGGCGAATTCGGCGTCGAAGGTGCCGAGCGCCCGGTTGCGGCGCACCAGCTTCGAGCGCGACAGCACGAAGCCCGCGTTCATGAAGCGATAGACGCGAAGCCCGCTCGCGGCGAAGAGCTTCTCCAAGCGCGCGGGCGAACAGTCGCGCGCGCCGAAGCGATTGGGTGCGGCCACCAGCACCAGGCCATGAGTTTCCAAGTGTGATGTCAGGTTTTGCAGCACTCGCGCTGGATCTTGAGCCTGCTCGAACAATTCGGTCGCGACGACGACGTCGAAGCGATCGTCGCTCCGCGCCGATGCGATGTCGGTCACACGCGCCCCCAATCGCGCGAGCGGCATTTTCGCGTCGTGCGATAGTTCCAGCACGCGCAATTCCCGCGCCGACACGCGCAGCTCCGCCGCCAAGTCTTCGATCGCGCGGTAGACGAACAACAGCTCCTTGCGATCGAGCGGAGCGGGGTCGGGACTCGCGGCAATGAACTCTGCGAAGGTTACCACAGCCACCAGCGACGCATCACGCGCGGCTCGAAGGCGACGAATTCTCCCGCCACCGTGTCGACCACGACGCGGACCCACCCGATGTCGGGCGACCCGAACGTCTCCAAGCGCGTGAAATTGGGGAGCGGCTCGTAGGTGGCTCGATCGCGCAGCGGGTGGTCGACGGTGTACGTGTGCCCGTCACCGTGGATCAACAGGACGGGGAGCCCGCACGCCTTGGTGCGCACTTCCAGGCGATCGAGAAACACTTCGAAGCCGGGACGTGGCTTCGGGTGGTAATAGAGGCCGGGGGTGCCGTGTATCGCGATCACCACGCCCTTGAGGTTCATCGAGTCCGCCAGCGCGAATGCGTCTTCCATCCACGCCACGCCGGCTTCGATCCGGCGCACGGCTTCCTCGTCGTCCGCCGCCGTGCGGCCTTCGAACGGCTCCTTCGCATTCTCAGAACCCACCATGTGGATGGTGGCGAACACGAAGCCGCCCCGAACCCAGCGCGCGTTCTCGACGAATTCGGCGTGGGTCGAATCGCCGGCTTGCGACACCAGTGGCATCGTGCGCGCGCCGAGGCTGCGGGCCGGATTCGAGAAGAACACCTGGCGCAGTTGCGCGAGTCTCTCGAGGGGTTGAAAACGGCCGGCGATGTCTTCGTGGCAATCCGTCCACTCGTTGTCGCCGGGCGTGTAAACGACGGGGTGTTGGATGGAATCCATCGCTCTGCGCGATCGCCGGAAATTCTTGTCGGTGCACGGATACCAGAAGATGTCGCCCACGTGCACGAGCCACTCGAGGTGGCTCTCGTTGACGTCCTTTATAAGGTGACGAAAACGCCCCTCCTCCCACGCCCGATACGGTCCGTCGCCGAAGACTCCGAAGGCGAACGTACCCGGCGGGAGCGCAGGCGACGGCTCGATGCTGCACGAGAGCAACACCGCCAAGGCGAGAAATACCAACCAGCAACGTCGGGGCACCGGCCCAAGATAGCACGGGCGATGCGCGGATGCTTAGCGCAGATCGGCGATCGTGAACACCTTCTGCGCCCCGTCATTTTTGGACAACGCGCTCGCGATGCACGCGTCGAATAGCGCCGCCGCGCGCTTGAAGGCCTTCGAGGTGAGATGGATCTCGTCGTACCAATCGTCGGGAGAGGTCGCGACACCGCGGCAGTCCACGTGGTAGAGGTGCGGGAAACGCGGGGAACGGGCCAGCGCGGACAACAGCTCGTTGAACTCGGTGATCATCGCGTACAGGACGGCCCGCTTCTCGTCGTCCGCCAGTCGCTTTTGTTCGAGGGGAAGCCACAACCACTTCCCCGATCCCATCCACTTGTTGACCAGCCGGCGCAGCGAAATCAAGCGCGCGGTGGATTTGCGGGTCGGGAGAGCGAAGTCGTAGCCGTGGGTGACGACGGCCATGCTCGAGAGCTTCGAATGCGCCAGGCTCGTGAAGAAATTGAAATACTGGATCAGGGTTAGGTTTTGGAAGCTGATGAATTCCTTCGCGAGGAAGAAGACCCCGGCTTCGTACATAGAGCGGTCGAAGACGACGTCGCGGCCTTCGATCGCGGCCAGGCGCTTCGCGAGGATAGCTCGGTGTTGCTCCGAGGCGGCGTCGACCCGGCGCTTGTGGAGCGTCATGTTGGCGACGCGACCGTCGCCCAGCAAGTCGTTCCCGCCCCCGCCGATCAAGAATCCGTCGGGCTCGATGCGCGAAAGCGGCTCCACGTAGTCGTTCGCGCGCAGCATCTTGATCAGCCAATCCCCGCCCGCGGCGAGGCTGAACACGCAGTAGCGTTTCCCCGCGATCAAGTGGTCGAGGATGTCCTTGACGACGTCGATTTGAAACCGCCACACGGCGATGAAGGTGAACCAGCGCCCGGGAAACTGAAACCACGAGTCCCCTTCCGCCACCAGGATCGCGCGGTCCACACATTTTCCATCGCGCATGGCGTCGACGTACCGGTCCAGGCGCGCCTTGCGCTCGTCGCGGTTCATCTCGTCGATGAGGGTGGGTTTGGCGCCCGATTCCTCCGGGATCGCATTCATGTCGAAGATGCGGCGGAACGCTTCCAGCGCCACGTCCGGCCGGTCGCGAAAGACTTGTAGGAGCAGCGGAAAAAGAGCGGCGCGCTGGCCGTCGGAACCCTTCCAGCGGTGTCGATCGCCCTCGAGTTCGATTGCGTCCAGCACCGCCTGGGCGTCCTCCTCGGCGAGCGCTATCGCCTCGGCCGTGAGGTCGACGTCGTAGTACGCCCACCACAGGCCATCGACTTTATTGAGAACGACGGACAGGGCCTTGGCCAGGTCCTCGTCGGTCCAAGTGCGGGGTACGGACGACATCGAAGCGGTGAATTCCTCCCAGCCGAAGTCTAGCAGACGCGCCGACGCCGAGCACGAACGCTAACCGATCGTCAAACAAGCACATACGCTTTGTGCGCGAGCTTACAGATCGCGACCCCGAGTTTGGGGCATTGATAATGGAGAGCACCTACTATTCGGTCCAAACCCGAAACAAGGGTACGTAAGAAGCATTATGCGAGAGTCCATAGATAACTCGATTGCTCAGCCTCTCCTAAGTAAACACTCTTATTGCAGCAGCACGATCGAGCTGAACAAGGAGTCATGGATGAGCGAGATCAAGGACGCGTTCAGCGTTTATCTGGCGCGCTCCGACGAGACCACCCGGCTATCGACGTATGAGTTCGGCCGTCGCGCCATGGCCGAGGGCGTGGGCTTGATGCAATGGATGGGAATGGTCCACCAAGTCGTTATCGACGCCATCGGGGCTGCACGCACGAGCTCCGAAAGGGCGCGCATTTCGGCCGCTGCCGAGGGATTCGTATTCGAGTGCCTGTCACCCTTCGAGATGGCTTTCCAGGGGTCGCGCGAAGCGAACGAGGCCTTGCGGCGACAAAACGATCTTCTCGAGCAAGAGACCCGTCGCATCGCGCACGAGATCCACGACTCCGCCGGACAGTTGCTGGCGTCTGTGTACATGGAATTGCAACAGTTGTCCAGCAACGCGCCACGGTACTTGAAACCTGGCCTTGCCCACACCGCCAGCCTGTTGGATCGCATACACGCTGACTTGCGGCGGTTTTCGCACGAGCTGCGCCCGACGGTCCTCGACGACCTGGGCCTGATCCCCGCCCTTCGTGAACTGGGCGACGGTATTATGAAGCGCACGGGTCTCGTGGTACGCGTCGAGGCGTCGGCGGTGGATCGGCTGCCCAGCCCGGTTGAAGTCGCGCTGTATCGAACCGTCCAGGAGGCACTCGTCAATACAACCAAGCATGCGGGTGCCGGACGCGTGGACGTGCGCGTGGAGCTGCGCGCGCGCGAAGTCTGTTGCACGGTAACCGACGACGGTGCTGGATTCGCGACCCAGCCCGCGCGCGGCCGAAAGCGCGGCTTGGGCTTGGTCGGATTGCGCGAGCGCTTAGCACCCCTCGGTGGTAGTGTTCGCTGGGGGACGGCTCCCGGAGCCGGCGGCGCCGTTGTCACTGCCACTATCCCATTGGAGACGCCCTATGTCGCTTCGCATCCTGGTAGCTGAAGATCAACGGTTGATCGGTGAAGGTATCGCGGCGCTCTTGCGCAACGCGGGGTTCGAAATCGTGGGAGAGGCGCAAGACGGCCACGAAGCGGTGCGCTTGGCAGAATCGTTGACCCCGGACGTCGCGGTATTGGATATTTCGATGCCCGGCCTAAACGGAATCGACGCTGCGCGTTCCATCCAGCGAAACCGCCCCGAAACGAAAACGGTCGTCGTCACCATGCACAACGAGGACGCCTATGTAATCGATGCCCTTCGTGCCGGCGTCGGTGGCTACGTGTTGAAGTCGCAAGCATCCTCCGATTTGGTGTCGGCCATCCGGCAGGTTCGCGACGGTTCGGTTTACTTGAGTCCCGGGATATCGAGTGCGCTGGCGAGCGCGGTACGCTCGAACTCCGAGATACCCGAGGACCCGCTCACTCCGCGTGAGCGCGAAGTACTCCAGCTCGTGGCCGAGGGGAAGACGTCGAAAGAAGTCGGCGCCATCCTCCATGTAAGCGGGAAAACAGTCGACGCCCATCGCGCCAGCATCATGAAAAAGCTGGATATCCACGACACCGCGGGCCTGGTTCGTTACGCGATTCGGCGGGGTTTCATCGAAATCTGACCGGCGCGACCATCCACCTCGGTAATTTCCAACCCCTTCTTTAGTGGTTAGCCCCAATGGAGCTGGCGACAGCTTCCGGATAACCTTTTTTACAGTCGATTTTGAGTCTCTCTAAAACGGGGAAATAGGTGCCATGTTACTAGGCCGGCGTCGTCGAAGATTCAAGCGCATCATCGCGTTTGCAGCGTTCGGTATCGCCCCCCGCTGGTCCCTCGCGATTCACGCGCGGGCCATTTCCACGCTCTTCCGCCGCGACCGGTCTGATTCCTGGCCCGAATCGATGCTACCTCCAGGGAACGCCGCCTACGTGCTCGCGCGGGGTCTTTCGCATCGATTCGGAGCCGGAACTCTAGATTCGGTCGCGGCGGGCTAATTCTGCTCTTGGTGCTGCGTCGCAACGCGCAACAAACCAGATGCTCCGAACACGCGTTCGGCGCAGCACCGCAGTCCTTCGCAGTCCTTCTGAGAGATTGCTAGCGATTACTAACGATTGTCGTCGGGATCGCAAAGACGCGCGACCACCACCAGCGCATCGTCGGTGGGCTTAGACCCATCGACCAGGCGTTGCGCCATCGAATCCGGGTTTCCGCGCGGAAGCGCTTCGTTTTGAGCATTCCATTGGATGCCGTCGGTCGCGATCACGAGTGTGTCGCCGGAAGAGACTTTCAAGGTGGCGGGGACAACCAGAGGGACCTTCTGACCGACCACCCCGCCCCGCAGCACGAGGTGTTCGCGCACATCGCGGGCACGATGGTGGGTGGGATTCGCGCGCAGCAACACTGCGGAGACGTTGCCGACTCCCAGCCACGTCAGGGTGCCGTTGGCGCAATCGATCGAGGCCAGCGTCATCACCACGCCGCGCGTTCCGCGCAGCGCGCTGTGACACCATCGGACCAACTCGCTCAAGGATTCGGTTGCGTGCGATTCGACGACCGCGACGGCCGTATTGGCCACTTCGGCGGCCTCAGTGCCGTGACCCAAGCCGTCGACGACGGCGATCAGCGCGGTATCGCCGACGTGAGTCGCGAGGTACGCGTCGCCCGAAACCGTCTCGCCGCTCTTGGGGCGACTTGCCGCGCTCCATTCGACTAACGACCGCGCCGAGTGATCCACTTTTTCACCGTGACGCAGGTGCCTTTGCCGGGCTCTGAAACGATCTCGAATTCGTCCATCAGACGGCGGACCCCGGGAAGTCCGAGACCGAGCCGGCCGGAGGTCGAGAAACCGTCGCGCATGGCGCGCGCAATGTCTTTAATCCCGGGCCCGTTGTCACGCGCGACGAGTACCAGGCCGACGCGATTCCCATTCTCGATGGAACGCACGACCATTTCGCCGGGCGGCGCATAATCGACGATGTTGCGCGCCAACTCCGAAACCGCCGTCGCAACCACGGTCGCGTCTCCTGCCGAAAAACCGATCTGCTCGGCGAGCGCGCGCGCGAGCTGTCGCGCCGCGACGATGTCCATGTCGGACGCGAGGCGTACGCACTGCTCTCCCGTGATAGGAGGCTTGGCGTTATGGGTTCGGGCGGCGGCGAGTCTTTTCATCCAAGTATGCAAGTCCCTCTTCGAGGTCCAGCGACGACGTGATTCCTTCCAACCTCAACCCAAACTGAGCCATGGCGAACGCCACTTCGGGCTGGATCCCAACAATCACGGTTTCGGCACCTCGGAGCCGGACCATGTACGCGATGTCGCGCAGAATCCGGGTCGCAAACGAGTCCATGACGTCCAATGCCGTCACATCCACAATTACGCCCCGCGCGCGCATGCGGCCGACACTTTCGACCAGTGCGTCGCGCAGCTGCAGTAGGTCCGCGTCCGAAAGTGCGGACTGCACCGTCGCAATGAGGTGCAGACCCTGCTTTAGAATTGGAACTTCCATGCTATGCCCCCATGAGAGGGGCTACGTGGGATTTATTCGCCATCGGACTCTCGATTCGGGATCACCTTGTAACCCAGCAGGCGTTCCGCTTCCTCGATACCACCCTGCAGATCGCCTACCGTGTGCATCTTGCCCAGGTCGACGCCGATATTCACCAGCGTCTGCGCGATCTCGGGCGAGAGGCCGGTCACGATGACGGTCGCACCCAGGAGTCGCGCGGACTCGACCGTGAGCACCAAGTGGTTGGCGACGTTCGCGTCCATGGCCGCCACACCGGTGATGTCGATGACGACCACTTTCGCGCGCGTGGTGCGAATGCCGCGCAGCAGCTGCTCGGTCAACTGGCGCGCCCGCGCGGGGTCGATGAGCCCGATCATGGGGAGAATGAGGAGGCGGTTGCGTACCTGCAACACGGGCGTCGACAATTCGCGAATGGCCTCTTGCTGCTCGCGAATGACGCGCTCGCGCTCCTGCACGAATCCGACCGCCACCGTGATGGCGATGCGGTTGGCGGCGGGCTCATACGCGTCGAGCACCTTGTTGAGAATCGGGAAGTCTTCTTGATACTTGGCGAACAGCGAGCGGGCCAGCACGTCGCGCAGGAGTAGCACGATGCCGACCACTTCGTTGGTCTCCACACCGCGCGGAATGATTCGCTCGGAAAGGTTGCGAGCGTACGCCTGCAGGGCCTCGAGGGTACCGGTCGAGAGTGCCTCGACATAGCTGTCGTAGACCGAGGTAGCCTCTGCGAAGAGTTCTTCCTTGGTCATCGCTTGCAGGAGCTCGGCACCCGTGATTCGGCGTAACCACTCCTCGCGAAGCTGCGTTCGGTTCTTGCTCAAGTGGGACACCAGCTCCGAAAGACGGGCAGAATCGGACTCGGCAGGATGGGGCAGGAAGCGACTCGCCTTGGTATGAATGACTTTACCGCCTCGGCTAGAAGGCATAGCGGGGACTCCTCTCCGGTGGACGTGTGATGGCTCTTGCACCGGCGCCGAAGGAGTATACCAGACTGCGCTCGAAAGGCTCAACTTCGCATACCGACGCCGTAATATGCCGATGCCAACAATGCACGACCATGAACCCGGTGACAACCCGGGGGATCACTCGTCCTACACTAGGTAATGTTCCCAATCGGAAATTCTGTGGGGTTCCGGGGTAGCACGCGTCGCAGCGAGTTGACATTCTTCAGCCACGAATTCCGCCAGAGATGGTGCCGCGTCGCGCGAATGCTGCTCCATTCCACCACCGGAGCGCGGCGCGGCACCAAAGGTCTACTCCCCGCCTATCTTGCTTTGAAAAAGAACTCTCTTCGTGGAACTGAAAGCAGGCCGCGCGTCAGTCGGCGCTGAATGTCCGCTCCCCGAAATACTGGGCGGTAGCGCACCGTGCGCCGTGCAGTGGTGGACCGAAGGGCATTGAGAACGAGATCGAGGACTGGGCTCTGAGGGGGCGAATTCGCCTCGGTCGGGCGCGAATAATCCGACCCAACGCCTTCGCCCAAGCGCGCCGCCAGCAGATCTCTTTCCGCACAAAGGGACGCAAGCTCGCGCCGGGTCGCTTCGGCCGCTTCCCAGCGCGTGTGGCCGTAAACGACCGCGTCCCGGCGCTGCGTCCGCGACTTTCGAGCGGAGCTTCGCCAACTCCAGGCACCCGCTATGGTATTGAACCTCTGCACAACTGCCTCCTCAAGTCCCCTTGCCTGCTGTTACGATAGCTAACTCTTTTAAGCGCACCTATTGGGGAAGGAGAGGGAATGAGAGGCGGGAAAAACTACCATAGCGGGGCCAATGCCTTCCTAGGGTCGCAGGCGACATGGAAGAAGGCTCACACGATGCGTGTGAATTCGTGAACGAGCGTCGCCTAGGTCACGCGCGTGATCCGCGTGCACTGCGGGCAGCGGACTTCGCTCGCGGAGAAGATGGGGGACAATTGCAGCAGGTGTCCGCACGCGCACGAGAACGATTCCCACTCGCCGCGCGTGCGACGTTGGTATTCGAGCGGCGCGTCGGCGCCGGCGGGTGCGCCGGAGGCAGGTTGGGCGAAGGGGAGGTCACTGGTGGCGGTCTTCACCTGTGATCCCACGATGGCACCGACGGCGGCGGCGACTTCGGCGAATTCGGTTACCTGCGCCTTCGGAATTTCGTTGGTGCGGCCGCAGCGCGTGCACGTGATCTGCGGATCGGTGAACTCGGGCGGCACCTTGATTTTCAATCCGCACGCGCACAATAAAAACGCGAAGCCGTTCACCGCGCGCATCAAATCCATCACGTCGCGCGCCTGGGCTTTCTCACTCTGCTCGCGAACGACGTCCGGGTGCGCCTCGCGCACCGCGACGCGCTCGTCCTTCTTGATCGCGGAGGCGGGCATGATCATCGACGGCTTCCCGCGCACTTTCGCCGCCGCGTGCTGGTAGCTCAAAAAGCCCGCGCCTTCGCTCATCGAGCGCAGGATCGCGATGCGCTCCTGAATGGGCGGGTGTGTCGCCCCCCAGCCGGACGCCTTCGGGCCCTGCACCGGTGCCACAATGAACATGGGCGCGTTGACCTGGTTGGCGGCTTCGAGATGGAGCGGCGATTCGGAGATTTTCTCCAGCGCACTCGCGAGACCCGCGGGGTACCGTGTGAGTCGCACCGCACACGCATCGGCCAGGTACTCGCGATTGCGAGAGATCGAGAAATACAACAGCCGTGCGAAGATGGGTCCCAGGATCGCCAGTACAATGGCGACCACGACCAGCGCGCCGCCGCCTCCTCCTCCCCCTTCGCTCTTTTTCGATGAGCGCCAGCGCTTGCTCGACCCACCGCCGAACCACATCCCGCGGAGGAAGACTTGCGAGATCAACACGATGCTACCGAGCATCACCGACGCAAGGGTCAGAAATTGCACGTCGCGATTCATGATGTGCGACGTCTCGTGCGCGATCACACCCTGCAGCTCGTCGCGGTTGAGCTTGGTGAGCAGGCCCGCGGTCACCGCGATGGCGCTGTCCTCGGGGCGCAAACCGGTCGCGAACGCGTTGGGCGCTTTTTCGTCGATGATGTAGACCTTCGGCATGGCGGGGAGGCCGGCCGAGATCTTCATCTCTTCGACGATGTTGAACAGCTGGGGATGGACGTCTTCGGTGACAGGCTTGGCGCGGCTCATGCGCAGCACGATGTCGGGGCCGCCGAAGACACTCGCCGCCGACATGATCACCCACAGGGCGATCGCGATAATGATGCCGATGTTGCCGCCGCCCTCGCCCATGGTCGCTTGGCCGATGAAATAGCCGAGCGTGACGAGCAGCGCCGCCATCCCGACGAACAACAGGAACGACTTCCTGCGGTTAGCGGCAATGAGTTCCCAGAACATCGTGCGTTAACGCGTGAAGGAAACCTTCGGCGCTTCGCGCTGCGTGGGCTCTTCGATCTCGAAGAACGCCTCGGGACGGAAGTTGAACATGCCCGCGACCACGTTCGACGGGAACATCTCGATCTTGTTGTTATAGAAGTTCACCGCGTCGGTGTAGCTCTGGCGCGCGAACGCGATCTTGTTCTCGGTCGACGTCAGCTCTTCCTGCAACGCGAGGAAGTTCTGGTTTGCCTTCAAGTCGGGATAGTTCTCGACCGACACCAAGAAGCGCGACAACGCTTGCGAGAGCTGGCTCTCGGCCGCGCCCTTCTCGGCCACGGTCCCCGCACCCATGGCGCGGCTGCGCGCCTCGGTGATGGCGGACAGCGTCTCGCGCTCGTGCGTCATGTAGCCCTTCGCGGTTTCCACCAGGTTGGGAATGAGGTCGTGGCGGCGCTTGAGCTGCACGTCGATCTGCGACCACGCGTTCTTGACGCGGTTACGAAGCCCGACGAGCGAGTTGTACGCCCCGACGAAAAACATCACCGCCAGGACGACGACGCCTAAGAAAATCCATGCAGCCATAATTGACTCCTTCCGTGATCGACGCTATGCGCGTGTCTCGCGGGAGGTACCGCGAAAGACCGCTTGCAAGAACTCATGAATACGATGCGCTTCGGGGAAATCGGACAACGCGATGATCGCGTGCAATTCCCCGCCGTCGAGCCACGTTCCGTGGCCGCGCTCACAACGATCGATTTGAACCCCTTTGTCGCCGGCATTGCGACGCACGCGAGCCTTTTCCATCTTGTGACGGCAAATCGGACACCGATGCTTTTTCTCGTCGGTCGGTTCTCCCCATTTCAAGTTGGCGCGAATCTCGTCGCGGCCGGCCGAACCCTCTAATAGAAGATCCATCTCCTCGGGGTCGAGCCACACCCCACCGCACGCGCGGCAATGGTCCACTTCGACCTGGTCGAGCTCGAGGGCGATGATGGGGTTTTCGCAGATGGGACAGTTCATTGAGAAGCCGTTCTACGGCATCTGTTACCCGAGGCGGACACCGCTATTCGGTCACCGCCGGCAAGGAGCCTAGCATGGGAGGACGTAAACGGACGAGCAACGCTTTCTCCGCTCGGCCATAGTATAATTCACCGCACCATTGGAGGTTGCCATGACCCGCCTCGGACCCATCTTCATCCTGGTGTTCGCCCTCGCGCTGTTCGCTGGCCCCTTACACGCCGAAGTGCTTCACGGTACAGCGACGATCTGGTTCGACTCCAGTTGCGGGCAATACTGGTACGGGAGCGCGATCGACGTCGGAACCTTGACTACGGTTGGCTATTTCGCCCTCGAGGCTGACCTGGCGCTAGCAGAGCCTGTGAACTACTGCGGTATTCTCCATCTATGGTTTTCCAACGGTGGTCACGGTGCGGTCGTCGGCGGAACGCTCGAAGAGCTGGAGACCGCGCCCGAACCGCACAGCCAGTGGGTGATGGGCATGCCGCTCTTGAACGAAGCCTGCGTCCTGAAAACGGTCGAGGGGCTTTACGTAAAGTTTGCGGTACGCGCGCTCCGGAACCCGCCCAACGGAACGAAGGAAGCCGACGTCGAGTACTACGTGCAAACCGACGGGACCCCGGAGTTTGGTCCCGCCTTGCCGGTAGCAACCAAGACGTGGGGCCAGATCAAAGCGCTCTATCGTTAGCCGTTCTTCGCTGAGACTCGCGCCAGTAAAGCGTCGCACCGGAAACCCCCGCGACGCTAAATGAACATGCGCCCGCGTAACCACGCGTCCTCGAGCGGAATCCGGATGCCCCGGCAGACCCAGATGGGAACGTCGGTTTCGTCCGGCATTGCGTGCGACGCGCTCGTTCTCGCGACCTCGTGCACGTCGGTGAAGGTCGCATCCAAGTCCTCCCGCTCCTGCCCAATGATCAGATAAACCTTGGGTTCCGCTGCGCCGTATCCCCACAAGTAGTACGAATTGTGCTGGCTGACCGCGCGTGGCAGTCCGTACCGTCGGCCGAAGTAGTTGATGGCACCCGCTTGGCCGTAGTTGTCCGTGACGATTAGGCACGCGGCGCGTTCGTCTTTCGGGAGTGCGTCGACCAAGCCGGCGACCTGGTCCGCCAGCTCTTTCCACCCGAAGCGATCCGCGAAGAACTGCGGAAGCTCGGCGTCATCGCGATTCTCGCCCGACGAGGGTCGGATGCCGATCGCATGCTGGTAAGCGAGGAATTTTTCGACCGGCAGTAGAGGAATCGCGAACGGCGTGGTGACCGCAATGCTAACGACGGCGTACCCGGCTGCCACCGGGACTACCCAGCGCCGGCGGGGGCGGGCTGCCATTGCTTCGATCCACACCGCGCCCGCCGCGATGAGCGGTGGGAAGGCGGCCACGGTGTAGTACGGTTTGCTGCGATTCAGCATGAAGATCGTGAGCGACAGCAGAAACAGTATCGCCAGTGGACGGACGCGTCGCAGCGATGGATGGAGCAGCAGCGCGACCAGGCCGGCGAGATACCAAGGCACGAGCAGCGGCCCCATCTCCATGGCCACGCCACCCAGGAACGCGAGCGGACCCATCGCGGACATCTTGTAGCGCTGCGCGTTCTCGATGAACTCGCGCGTCGGCCAGTCGTTCGCGATTTGCCACACGATGTGCGGTACGAACAAGAGGATTGCGATGGTCGACGCCACGATGGGGCCGACGGTGCGGAGCGCGCGCAGGCGCGTCGCCGCGAGAATGGTCACGCCGGCCGCGGCAGCAAACACCCCGACGCTGATCTTGTTTTGCACGCCGAGCCCGACGCACACGCCCAACGCGATCCACGCGGAGCGCCTGCCACCGTCGAGAATCGCGACCACGATTAGATACCCCGCGACCCAGAACAGGAGCTCGTACGCGTTCATCGAGTAGAAGCCGGTGATTCCGAGGTACGAGGGGACGGCGGGCGTGACCAGTGCGGCGAGTCCCTGCGCGAGCGTCCCGCCGCCCATACGCGCGGCCAGGCGCGCGACCAGCAGAATCAGCGCCCCTCCCGCGAGCGCGGGAAGAATGCGCAACGAAAGCAGTGAGTCGCCGAAGACCGACTTCCAGCCGGCCAGCAAAGCGATCGATAACGGTGGATGGTCGACGTAGCCCCACGCGAGGTGATTCGCGCAGTCCCAGTAGTACAACTCGTCGCGGAAGATCCCGTACCGGCCGCCGGTTGCAAGGTGCAACCCGACGCTCACCAGGGCCAGTGCCGTTGGGACCGTGTACGGTCCGGTGCGCATGGGTTGGTACTACGCCGAAACGCGGCGCGGGTTGCGCGCTACCAGGGCGAGCACCGTCTTGACCACGTTGTCCACGCTGAATCCCAGCTTCTCCAGCGCGACCGGTCCCGGCGCCGAGGCGCCGAAGCGGTCGAGACCGATCACCGCACCCTTGTCACCCACGACTTCGCGCCATCCCAACGTTGCGCCGGCTTCGATCGCCACCTTGCGCGCGGAACGAGGGAGCAGCGACGCGCGGTAGCGCGGCGTTTGCGCGAAGAACAACTCCCACGACGGCATCGACACCACGCGCGTCGTGATCCCGCGTGCTTCGAGAACGGTGCGCGCTTCCAACCCGAGATGGACTTCGGAGCCGGTCGCGATCAGCACGACCTGCGGTTTCTTCTTAGACGACTCCGCCACCACGTAGGCTCCGCGTGCGACTCCCTTGCGAAGCGCCTCCGGATCGACGTCGAGGATCGGCAGCGCCTGGCGCGTCAACACGAGCGCGCGCGGGCCCTTGAGCGAGAGCGCGATCGACCACGCGGCCGCGGTCTCGTTGGCGTCGGCGGGGCGGAACACGGTGAGTCCCGGGATCGCGCGCAGGCTCATCAAATGCTCGACGGGTTGGTGCGTGGGTCCGTCTTCTCCCAGGCCGATCGAATCGTGGGTGAAGATGAAGGTCGAGGGTGCGCGCATGAGCGCGGAGATGCGAATCGACGGCCGCATGTAGTCCGAAAAGATGAGGAACGTCCCGCCGTACGGCACCACGCCACCGTGGAGCGCCATGCCGTTGATCGCCGCTCCCATCGCGTGCTCGCGCACGCCGAAGTGGATGTTGCGCTCCTTGTAGCCGTCTAGTGCGAACACTTTTGACGACTCGATGCGCGTGTTGTTGGAGCCCGTCAAGTCGGCGGAGCCGCCGATCAGCGTCGGGATCTTCGCCGCGATGGCGTTGATCGTTTTCCCGGAAGCGGCTCGCGTCGCGACGGGTTTGTCCTTCGGAAACACGGGCAATTCGCGCTCCCAGCCTTTGGGAAACTTCTCGAAGCGCACCGCGTCGAACGCGCTCCCGAGGTCGCGGTTGCGCTTCCCGTACGCACGCACGCGCTCGCTCCACTCGGATTCGACGCGCGCGCCGCGTGCGCCCGCCTCGCGACAGTGCGCCGCGACTTCCTTCGGGATATGAAACAACGGCTCCTGCGGCCAGCCGAGTTTCTCTTTGGAGGCGCGGACTGCGTCCGCGCCCAGCGGCTCGCCGTGCGCCTTCTCGGAATCCTGCTTGGGACTCCCGAAACCGATGTGCGTGCGCACGCGGATGAGCGACGGCCGCTCGCGCTCGTCGCGCGCGACGCGAATCGCTCGCTCGATGGCGTCGACGTCGTTGCCGTCCTCGATCGCTTGCACGTGCCAATTGAGTGCGGTGAAGCGCGCCTCGACGTTCTCGGTGAACGCGAGCGAGGTCGAGCCGTCGATGGTGATGCGATTGTCGTCGTACAGATAGATGAGTTTGCCGAGCTTCAGCGTCCCCGCGAGCGAGGCCGCCTCGTTGGTCACACCTTCCATGAGATCGCCGTCGGAAACGATCGCGTAGGTGAAGTGATCGACCACGGGTGCTTCGCCGGAAATATTAAAACGCGCGGCGAGGTGCGCTTCCGCCATCGCCATGCCCACCCCCATGCCGAAACCCTGCCCGAGTGGACCCGTGGTCGCTTCGACCCCGGGGGTGTGGCCGTATTCGGGGTGCCCCGGCGTGCGGCTGTCCCACTGGCGAAAGCGCACGATCTCGTCGAGCGGGAGGTCGTAGCCGTACAGGTGCAGCAGCGCGTAGAGCAGCATCGACCCGTGGCCGGCCGACAAAACGAAGCGGTCGCGGTCGAACCAGGCCGGGTCGCCGGGGTTGTGCTTGAGCACGCGGTCCCAGAGTACAAAGGCCATGGGGGCGGCACCCATCGGCATCCCGGGGTGGCCTGACTTCGCCCGCTCGACGGCGTCGACGGCGAGAAAGCGGATGGTGTCGACGCACAGGCGGTCGATCGAATGGGTCAAGGGAAGCTCCTCGGCGCGAAGGGGTGCATATCCGCCGCGAACGCGGCGGACGGTTGCCACGCTACTCCCAGCGCGCGAAGGCGATCAAGCGGATTCGAAGGGGAAAAGACGCGCCGGTACTGGCTTATCAGCGGATCGGCGAAACTCACCCCGCCCGCGGTATTTCGAACGGCGCCCCACCAGAGGAGGTCTTGGGAGGTGGTCGGTTGCCCGTGCGCGCCGCTGAAATACTCTTGGACGGGGAAACTTGCAGCCCAATTATACGAAATCGTTAACGCCGGGTAAACGGCGTTCTTGGCGTCCAGACGGGCTTGGTCTAAACTGGCCGCGCACAGGAGGCCCGACATGTTCCGTACCGCACGCACACGCACGTTCGCCGGTTTCGTCCTTCTCGTCGCGGCGCTGTCCGCGCCGCGTGCCTTCGCCTATGACCGCATCACCGGGCGCAGTTTCGCGAGCCGCTCCGAAGTCATCGCACCGCACGGGATGGCGGCGACCAGCCACCCGCTCGTGACACAGATAGCACTCGACGTCTTGAAAGACGGCGGCACGGCGGTCGACGCGGCCATCGCGGCCAACGCCGCGCTCGGATTGATGGAGCCCACCGGCTCCGGCATCGGCGGCGATTTGTTCGCGATCGTGTGGGACGGAAAGTCGAAGCAGCTCTACGGACTCAACGGCAGCGGACGCTCGCCGAAGTTGCTCACGCGCGAGATGTTCCTGTCGCAAGGGTTGACGAAGATTCCGAGCCACGGAGCGCTGCCGGTGACGGTCCCCGGGTGCGTCGACGGTTGGTTCACACTCCACGAGCGCTTCGGCAAATTGCCGATGAAGCGCGTGCTGGCACCCGCCATCGCGTACGCGAAGGACGGATTCCCCGTCACCGAGCTCATTTCGTACTACTGGGGGCGAAGCGCGACGCTCTTCGGCGCGAGCCCGGAGAAGTATCCCAATTTCAAGGAAACCTACACCATCGACGGCCGCGCGCCGCGTACGGGCGAGGTCTTCAAGAACCCCGCCCTCGCGCGCACTTACGAGACCATCGCGAAGAAAGGCCGCGCGGGCTTCTACGAGGGCGACATCGCGAACACCATCGAAACATTCATGCGCGACAACGGGGGTTACCTCACGCGCGAAGACCTAGCCGCGCACCGCGCCGAGTGGGTCGACCCGGTCTCCACCAACTACCGTGGATACGACGTCTGGGAGCTCCCGCCCAATACGCAAGGTGTGGTCGCGCTTGAAGCGTTGAACATCCTCGAGGGCTACGACTTCACGGAGATCGCATTTGGAAGCGCGGAGCACGTGCATTTCGTGGTCGAAGCGATCAAGCTCGCGTTCGAAGACGCGGCCAGCTACTTCGCCGATCCGGCGTTCGCGCCCGCACCGCTCGCGACGCTGGTGTCGAAAGATTACGCCGCCGAGCGCCGGAAGCTGATCGATCCGGCGCGCGCCGCCAAGAAGTACGAAGCGGGTGGGCCCTTCGGCGCGGGCGACACCGTGTATCTCACCGTCGCCGATGCAAACGGCACCATGATCTCGCTCATTCAGAGCAACTGGCGAGGCATGGGCTCGGGAATGGTTCCGCCCGGTCTCGGGTTCATGCTGCAGGACCGCGGCGAGCTGTTCGACCTCACGGAAGGTCGGGCGAACACGTACGCGCCCGGCAAGCGACCGTTCCACACCATCGTTCCCGCCTTTGTCACCAAGGACGGCGAGCCGTTCATGAGCTTCGGCGTCATGGGGGGTACCATGCAGCCGCAGGGCCACGTCCAAATCGTGATGAACGTGGTCGACTTCGGGATGAATCTGCAGGAAGCCGGGGACGCACCGCGCATCCGGGTCGATGGCCACTCCGAGGCTACGGGCGCGCGTATGACCGACGGTGGATCGGTGTTCTTGGAAGCCGGTTTCGACACCGAATGCCTGCGCGACCTCGCGGGCCGCGGCCACCGAATCGCGTTTGGCCGCGACGGTTACGGGGGCTATCAGGCCATTCGATGGGACCGCATCAACCGGGTCTGGGTGGGCGCTTCGGAGTCGCGCAAGGACGGCCAGGCAGCCGGATACTAAGCGCTTCCGTTCACTTTACGAGCTTCAAAACTTCCCGTCAGGACGCCACAATTCCCGTCGGGGTCTGGATTTACCGCTCTGGACCTGCTAAAATCCCACGTACAATCAACCCGAACTTGTGAGGCCGAACCATGAGTCGACTTTTAAGGGCAGGTGCTGTTGCTTCTCTGTTGGTCGCCGCTGCGTCGTTACCGGCCGCGGCCGCGGTAACCGTTTACAACTGCCACGATCATCCGGACGGCCAGATCATTCCGCCGACGTATGGTCTTCGCATCGATTTCCTTCTCGACAACGGTCGTTACACGTTCAGCTTCGATCACGTCAACGGTACCGGTTCCGCGGCCGTGACACTCACGCATGACGATGGGCTCGGCACCATCCGCATCTTCGGTCGCGCGTACGGTGGCAAGGACATCGGCGGTAGCTGGGATCCGGCGATACGCGGTTGGATCGACATCGACTTCACCTACACCGCCAACGTGTCGGTGCGCGACAACTGCGCGGGTGCGGCCGGCAACGACCTGCACGTTACCGCGGAGAGCGTGTTGAATGCCGGAACCATCCACCTCGACGGATGGGGCGGCGGCGGGACCTACAACTTCACCGACAAGGCGGACGACGAGGGCTGCACGTTCAACTTCGATAACGATTGGGACTCGAAGGGGAACGACGACATTGCCAACAACCCGGCCATCTGGTCGGCGGCGGGTTGGCTCAAGCCCGGTGACGTCAACGGCTCGCGCGACTGGGTGTTCATCGCGGAGCAGGCGACGGTCCCCACCCAAGAGTGCTCGTGGGGTCACATCAAGGCGATGTATCGCCACTAGGAACGCTTTTAGAATCGACCCGAGAACGCCCGTGGCCCCCGCGGGCGTTTTCGTTTTTCAGTGTCATGGTTTGGCTTCCGCCAGGTCTGCGAGGGCTTGCAGACTCGGAACCTCGAGGTCGGGTCTCGCGCTCGAAACGGCGGTCGCGCCCTGGCCGGACTTTCCCGCGCGACGGTTGACCCACACCGTGGCGACGCCGAGCGCGCGCGCCGGCGCGACGTCGTGAAAGCGGCTCTGGGCGGCGTGGAGCCAGCGCTGCTTCGGAATGCCGAACGTCTCGAGCGCGCGCTCGAAGTTCTTCGGGGAAGGCTTGTAGGCCCCGACTTGCTGCGCCGTCACCACGAAGTCGAAGGGAACCTGGAGCGAGAGCGCGGTCTGCGCGAACAAATCGTCGTCGGTATTGCTGATGATCGCGAGCCGGAATCTCCGCTTCAACCGTCGCAACGACTCGATGGTATCGGGAAAGGGCTGCCAGCTCGGGAGCGAATCGACCAGCACGTCGGTGTCGAGCCGTTCTTCGGGAACCGAAACGCGGCGCGCGAATCCGCGCATCACACCGCGAAGCACGTCTTGGTAGGGAAGGTACTCGCCGCTCTCCATGACCGACTCGAGGGCGGCGTACTGCTCCAACACTTCGTCGTCGGTAGCGCGCAGTCCAAACTCGGATCGGAACGGCGCCAGCGCTTGCAGGATGCCCGACTCCCAATCAATCAGGGTGCCGTAGCAATCGAAGCTGATGAGGTCGATGCGATCGAAATCGATCACGGTCAACGAACGACGGTGGTGCTGCCCCGGCGCACGTATTCCTCCCACGCGCCGCGACGCGGGAAGTGCCGCACCATCATGTAGGCAGAAATGGCGAGGAGCATGTAGAAGTCCGAGCGCGTGCGCCCCATCATGACCAGCACCAACCCGGCGATGGCAGGAACTTCCGCGAGTCCCATCGACAGGATGCTCGCCGTTTTAAGGCGAGCGAGGCGGCCGGCCGCGTCGTCGGGAGGGTTGCGCAGCATGACGCCCTTCGCGATGGTGGTCGAGAAAATGATGACACCGGCCATGACGAATATTGCGATGCGGAGGCTGGAGAAGAGGGCCGGAGGTTCCGGCGCGGGGGTCGCGCGAGTCATCATTTCGACCACGACTACGTACACGAGCAGCGTGCCCGCGATCGCCGCCGCCGTCATCGCGGTGCGCTTGTAGGCTTCCGCGACCAATTCCGGGGAAGCGTCCAACGGTGCGGTCATGCGGTTATTCGCCACCAATTCGCTCCTCTACGATTCTTTCCACTCGTAACCGCACTGCGTGCACGACCAACGCCGGTCGCGCCACGGAATCAGGAAACCGACCAAGAGAATGAAAAAGCCCGCCACGCGGCGGCTATACCGGCTGTAGTAAACGTCGTCGCTTCGGCAGCGCGGGCACACCATTTCCCCGTCCGACGGCTCGCCTTGCTCGGGTACCACCACCAAGCGCGGGCGCGGGCGCAACGCATCACGCGCTCGCTCGACTTCCGCGCGCGGAACCATCAGCTTGACGCCGCCCACCGCGTTGGAGAGAAACCAATCGACGCGTACCAGGTGCTCGTCTCCTACCACGCACGGAATCCCTTCCGATTCGAGCTTGGTGCGAGCGAGGTGCGCCTCGACCGGCTGGCTGAACGACGCGACTGCGATCCATTCACTAGGCATGACTAGTAATCCTGGTCCTCCAGCAAGTGCTGCCACTCGCCGATCGTTTCCCACACGTACGACTCGCGATAGCGACGGTCGTACTCGTCGTTGAACGCCATGACTTGGGCTCCGTTCAACGACATCACGTCCCGCGTTCCCTTCAGCACCTCGCTGAAAATCCAGGCGTCGGCCTTCTTGCAGCGGCCCGACCAGCGCGCCAGCTCGCGAAAGGTCATGTCGAAGAACGCGATCACCGGAATTCTGTTCTTGCCGCCGGTCGTGTACTCGGCCATGAGCCCGGGATTCGCATCGCGTTGCGCGATGCTCAGCTCCATCCCGGGGACTTCGTCGCAGATGCGCGCGGCCACGGCGACGTTCTGGATCGCATCCGGACACCACGGCTCCGCGATCGCGAGCACGTGCAGGGGTGTGCGTCCGTTGAAGAACGAGAGCGTCTCCTCGTCGAAATCGAAGGCGTCGTAGAAGGCGCGCATGCGCGCCGCGTGCTCGCCGGACGCGTCGACGAACTGCGACCAGGACAGGCCCTGGTTGTAAAACGGCGCAACGTCGATCTGTGGCTCCGGCATGGTCGCTCCTACTTGGAATATGCAGCGTAGAGGGTTTCGATCCAACGGTCGGTCGTGATGAATTGCCAGTCGAACGGCTTGAACTTTTCGGGCAGGCCCGCCGCTTTGATCTCGCCCAGGTCCTTGTTCTCGGCTATCAGCTTTTTCACGTATTCGCTGGTTTCCTTGATCATGTCGCGCATGGCCTTGACGTCGTCCATAGTGGCGAGCGGCCCGTGACCGGGGATGACCTGCGCGGTCTTGGGCAGGTTGAACATGACCCATTCCAGGTTCTTCAGGTATCCGTCGACCGACCCGCCGCCCTCGGCGTCGACGCGCGGGAAACGACCGGTGAACAACAAGTCGCCCATATGAATGACGTTGGACTTGGGAAAGAACACAATCCCGTCGCCGTCGGTGTGACCGGCGGGCAGGTGGATAAACTGGATGTCTTCGCCGTTGAAATGAACCGTGACCTTGTCCTCGAAGGTGACGACGGGCCACCCGGAGGGATCGAGCGCTTCCACCGTGCGCTCGCCGCGCTGCTGGGGAACCGTCAGGCGCTTGCGCACGTTCTCGTGCGCGATAATGGTGGTGCCTTCCTTACCGAAGATCTCGTTACTGCCCACGTGATCGCCGTGGTAGTGCGTGTTCAAGATGAACTTGAGCGGGCCGGGGTTGAGCGACTTGAGCTCGGCGCGAACCGCTTCGGCCATGCGTTCGTATTGGTCGTCGATGATGAGGATGCCGTCATCGCCCACGCAGGCGCCGATGTTACCGCCCTGGCCTTCCAGCATGTAGACGGTGCCGGCGACTTTGGTGGACTTGACCTGGACGTCGGGTTGGGTCTGGGTGGCTCCGGCGACTCCCGCCGCGAAGAGCACCGCAGTCACCGCACCCGCGAGTACGTTACGCATGTGAAAACCTCGCATTGTTCGTCAACGGTGGCGCGATTCTAGCACAGGCTCGTGAAGCATCACAATGCCGCCAAAGCGCCCCGTGTTCCCCTTCTCCGCGCGATGCGAATAGAACAGATCGGTGCGACACGACGTGCACAGGCGCGAAGTCTCGATCCGATCTTCGTGCACGCCCGCGTCGCCGAGCACGATCTCGTTCGCGCGCCACAGGTCGAAGTGCTTGCGGTCTTCGTTGACCGAAGCGCGGAAGCTGCCGGCCGAGGCCATGTCGGGTTCGATCAGGAGTTCGTCCGTGTGCGCGGGAAACACCTCCGTGACCGCATCGATGACTTCGGAGCCCACTTCGTAGCAGCACGGCCCGATCGAAGGTCCGATGGCGGCGAGAATATCTTCGGGCTGGGAGCCGAAGGCGTCGCGCATCGCTTCCACCGTGCGCGCCGCGATGCGGGCCACCGCCCCGCGCCAGCCGGCGTGCGCGATGCCGGCCGCGCGGCGCACGGGGTCGAAAAAAAAGATCGCCGCACAATCGGCGGTGAGGATGACGAGCGGCACCAGCGCTGCGTTGGTGACCAGGGCGTCGGTGGCGTCGAACACGTCGCCGCGGCTTTCGTTTCCGACCACCGCCACGCGCGCCTCGTGCACCTGGCGGCCGAAGGTGAGCCACGCCGGCGCCGCGCCCACGATCGACGCGGCGCGCGCGCGGTTCCTTCGCACGACGTCCGGGTCGTCGCCGGTTCGCAGGCCGAGGTTCAGGGTGGCGAAGGGGCCCGTGCTCTCGCCGCCGTGGCGCGTCGTCACGATGGCGTCGATGCCGCGGATCGCGTCGAACGATTCGAACGAGAGATAGCGCACGTCGTTCTTGCTGCGTTCGATCAATTCCACCACCTCGGATAGCGCGCGAGAAATGCACTCTCGTGGAATTTGATGCGCTCGCCAACCCCGACGCCGGTGTTTCGAAACGTGCGTACCCAACCGCGGCGCTCGCGCCAGAACATCTCGCGCGGCACGTCCGGTTTGCAGAAGTCGTCGGCCGCGTGGGGGTGGTCGTAGAACGTGTTGTCGCGAATCGAAAAATCTTCCGGCACGGCGTGGAGCGCCAGCGCGCATTGGTAGCAGTACCGGCCGTCGTCCCACCGCGAGTCCTGGCCCGTGTGAACCACGATGTTGCTGGTGAGTCGTCCTCGTGGCTCGTCTGGTTGGTACGCAGCATCTCGTTTGAGGGCGATTCCGCACGCGCCGCAGTCGTAGACGACGTTGCGTTCGATGACGACGCGCGGCCGGCCGAAGTCCGCGTCCCACACGTTGATTCCCCACGTCATCATCTCTTCCACGATGTTGCCGCGCGCCAACACGTCCGCGTCCACGAAGATGCCGATCCCCTTCCAGTACCGCCTGATGAGATTCCGCTCGATGGTAGCGCGCGCATTCCAGGTCACGCCGATTGCGACCCCGCGTCCGCCCCCCGCTTCGACGCCGGCGCCGTCGACTCCGTCGATCAGGTTGTTCGTGATGATCGCGCGCGCGTCACGATAGAGCGCGATCGCATCCCACGAGTTGCGAAGGATCTCGCACCGCTCGATGGTCAGGTCGGACCCCTCGCGGCCGCACACGCCCATGATGCCGATCGTGTTGCGCGCGATGGTTTCGGGAGAACCGATGTTGTCGCGAATCACGCAGTCGCGAATGGCAACCGAGCTGCGCTTCACAACGATGGCGGCGTCGGTCGCAGCACCCGAGGTGTCGCGTTCGCCGCCCGTGACGGTGACGCCTTCCAGCTCGCAATCGATGCAATCTTTGAAATAAAGCCCGTAGCCCGCGCGTGTGACGATGGTCGCAGAACCGTCGCGGGGACCTTCGATGCGGACGTTGCGGCCCGAGATGGTGAGGCCGACCGTGATGGGGATAAGGGTGTCGGGGTCGGCGCAGTTGCCGCACGTCGAATCGATCGCGGACTCGGGCGTGAGCTCGTAAAGGCCGGGCGCCAACACGATGACGGCGTCGCGACGGGGGCCGGACAGCGCTCCTTCGAGCTCTGCGCCGGTCGAGATTTCCAAGGGATCGGGCCGCGGCTCGCGCGCGCCCGACGTCGCCAGGGCCAGCGAGACCACGACGAGTGATGCGTGGAGAAATCGCACGCGGTCATGCTACCACAAAGCAAACGCGGCGATCGCGCGCGAGCACACGCGACCGCCGCGTCGTGGGGGCGTTCCTTCTCTTCTAGTCCTAACGAATAAGACGAAAGCGCCGCGCGAAAATCACGCGGCGCGTCGAAGAAAATCTGCGTGGAGAAACCTAGGGCGTGCGGATCGAACCCGGCGCCGAGGTTTCGATGACGTCGCCGCCCGAGAGGGCGTAGACGCGCCAGGTGAGATCGAGCGTGGGCGGAAGCCCGTCGGGGAGCGCCGAACGAGCCACCACCGCCGAGGTCTCCGACGTTTCGGGATGGCGGTAGACTTCGCTCAAGTCGGGGCCGTAGATGCGGACCTGGTAGCCGTCGGCGCCCGCCATCGGCGTCCACGAGAGATGAATCGCATCGCCCGCCACGCGTGACGGTTGCAGCGAGAACGGTTGCGCGTCAACAGCGTCGTCGCGAAGGACGCTCTCTTGCGGCTGGCGCGAGGTCCACACCATCGCGGCCACCGCAACCAGTGCCACCACGGCGAACGCCGGCGCGGGTCTTAGAAACCCGCGCCACCACGGCTCCTTGGATATCGACGACGTGCGCGCCTGCGAGGGAATCAATCGTTCCGCGCCCTCGCGAATGCGCGCGTCCAGGACCGCGCGCGCGCCTTCGACGCCGGAGCCCGCCACCGGCTCGGCTTTCACGAACTCCAGGTACGACTCGACCAAGCTCCGGCAGCGCGGGCACTCGCTCGCGTGCCGGCGCCGCGGATGGTCTTCCGGCAAATCGACGACTTCGCCGATGCTCTCAACGTCGATACAATGCGCTTCCATTCGACGTCCTCCCTCATGGAACTCACTGTTCGTTCTCGCGCCGCTCGATGGCCGCGCGCAACTTTCTTCGCGCGCGCTGCAAGACCGCGCGCGCGCCCGACGACCCATCCACCCCCAGAATCCGCGTCACATCGTCGACCGGCATCCGCTCGACACACCGGAGCCAGATCGCTTGCTGCTCCTGCGGCTCCAATTCCGTGCGAATGGTCCGCAAGAGCCACTCTTCGTCGCGCTCTTCCTCCAGCACCGCATCGGGCAAGGGCGACGAGTCGCGAACATCACCCAGCTCTATCTCGTCGGTGAGCACGTCGACCCGGCGGCTCGCATCGATGCACCGGTTGCGCGTCACCGAAAAGAGCCACGACGAGAACTTCGACCGCCCCTCGAACGACCCGATCTTCTCCCACACCGTCGCGATCACGTCCTGCGAGAGGTCGAGCGCCCGCTCCCGGTCCCGCGTGTAGCGGAAGCACCACAAGTAGACGGCGTCGCGATAGCGACCCACCAACTCGGTGGCGGCGGCGCGACGGCGGTCGGTATCACCGTCGCTATGGGCGATCCGGAGCAGGGACTCGTCGGGGACGGTTCTGTCCCACATATGCTTGGACGTAGGGGGCATCGTTTGTCACAAACAAAATGAGCCGCTGGCAAGATTATCCCACGGCCGACGGGGTACGTCGACGCCGGATAACTGAAACGGTAACAACGAGAAATCCCGCGGCGAGGACGGCAAGGAGGGCCGGGTTCCAGCGCGCGGGGCGTTCCTCGATCTCAACTACCATCGAGCCGTCCCCGACCACGGTGAATCCGGCCCAAAAAAACGGGTGGGCGTATTTGCGGGAGCGTGCGATGTCCATCTGCGCGAGGCGGAGTGCGGTCGCCACCGGTTCGTCCCGGGCGAGGTGGCGGTAGAACGATCGCATGATGTCCGCGGTGACGCGGTCGTCGATGGCCCACAGGCTCGAGACCACCACCGGCACTCCCGCGCTCAGGAACGCCGCCGTCATGCCGAGCGTGCCTTCGCCGCTGGTGATACGGCCGCCCGCCGTCTCGCACGCCGAGAGGACGGCGAGCTTCGCGGACAGCGAGAGCTGTGCTATCTGCCACGCGCGCACGTACGGGTCGGCTTGGAAGGTTTGTGCGACCAAGAGCGAGTCGGAGGCGCTGAGGACTTCTCCATCGTCGCTCGCGCGCGTCTTGTGGTCGCTCGCATCGATCGGTTCGGTCGCGTCGGCGGCCAATCGGATTCCGGACTCCCACGGCGAACGGTCGACCACCAACGCATGCGCGGCGACGTGCAAGACGTCGCACTGGCTGGTCGCATCTTGAAAGGACTCGACGCCCGCGAGGTTCGTGACCTCTCCCACATTCCCGTAGCGCCGCGCGAGCTCGCGCACCTCATCGCGCGCGCCGGGGAGGCGAGACTCGCCCGATCCGATGGCGACCAGGCTGGGCTCGCTCACGCACTCGACGCGTCGGATCGCGCGCTGGAGCACCAACACGCTGGCCGACGGAACCTGCACGATGTCGCGGTCCGCCATCAGCTCGCGTCCGCCTTCGCGTGCGACGAGAACGCCGAACGGGATGGCGGCGAAGTAGTCGTCGGGTGCGACGAACACGCGCGTGGAGGTTTCGATCAAGTCGGCGACGCTGCCCAATACGTCGCGGCCGAGCGCGCGCTGCAGGGTCGCCATCCGCTCGGCGGGATACTGCTCGCGCAGCGCCGGATCCGGGCTGGCGAGCAGGCTGCGAAACAGGCGCACGCGCTCCGCGAGCGGCGAGTCCGGACCCGAGAGCTCCACCACGCGGAGCGAATCGGTGGTCACCGCCGCGAGGTACGACCGATCCGACCCCACGTAGAAATCCAGCACCGCTTCGCCGGGTTGGAGAACCGCCTGCAAGTCGTCGAGCGTTGCCACGCGTCGCGACCAGCGGCCTTCGATTTCTTCCGCGCCGAAACGTGGCTCGGTGATTCGGTCGAGGAGGGTTCGCGTCTTCACGCGCTGCATGGCGTCGAAGAACGCCTCCTCGCGCGCCGATCGCGCAACTGCGCCATCGCGCTCGAGCAACACGCTCCCGGCATCCACGACGCCGCGCGACACGCCCTGGCCGTACACCTCGCGCCACTCGGCCGTGCTGATCACACCGCGGAAGGCTTCAATACTGTCGAGCGCGGCGTAGAATGTTTGCATGGCCGCGTCGTCCTCGCCGAGTTCGCGGCGACACGTGCTCTCGCGCAGCATGGCGCCGATCACCCTTCGCCTCTGTCCCGCGCGCAGAGCGCTTTCGCGCGCACGGGTCGCGTGCGTCAGCGCACTACGAGGATCCGCTTGCTCGAGATAGAGACGCGACAGAAACAGGTGGGCCTGTGCCACCCAGTCGCTATAGGCCGACTTTTCACGCTGTCGCAATTGCTCCGAGACCAGTTCGATGGCCTCGCTCACGCTGTCGCTCGCCGCCAGAATCTGCGCCACTGCCAGCACGGAAAACTGGCTGTGTTGGGGCTCGAGCTTTTCGGGATGGGCGAGCAGCGGTCGCAGCAACGCGCCCGCCGATCGATACCGTCCTTGTTGCAGCTCGAGCTCGGCGAGGCGGAAGTCCAGCATGGGAAAAAACGACTCCGCCCCCAGAGCCGCGCACATCTCCCGCATCTCGATGAGAATTGCTTTCGCCCCGTCGAAGTCTCCGAGCTCCGCCGCGCGATCGGCGATGTTGGTGGTGGGAATCACCATGGCGTAGGGTTGCTTCAACTCGCGCGCGAGCTCGAACGCGCGCTGCTGGTACTGCGACGCGCGGCTCAAGTCGCCGCGGCTCCCTTCGAGCACCCCGAGGTTGTTGGTCGCCCACATCTCGTTGACCTTGTCGCCGCTCGCGCGCGCCAGCACCCACGCCCGCTGGTAGCAACGCACCGCCTCGGCTTCCTCCCCCATCGCGCTCATGACGCGACCGAGCCCGATGGTGGCCGTGGTTTCGAGCGATGGCAGATCGGAACGACGCGCGAGCTTGATCGCGCGCTCGAAATTGCTGCGTGCGATCTCTTGCTTCCCCGACAGGTGGTATTCGAGCGCCATGCTGCTTCGCGCCCAGCCTTCGTCGGCCGCCGACCGAGTGCGTTGCGCCAGCTCGAGGCGGCGTTGGAAGCACTTCATCGCATCGTGCCTGTTTCCAAACATTCGATACACGAACCCCTTGAAGTGAACCGCTGACATCAACCCGGTGGTATCGCGCGCGGCTTCGGCGATACGAATGCCGAGGTCGATATCGCGTTCCGCGTCGGCGCGCTGCCCGCGTACCAACGCAATGCGACCGCGCTGGGTGAAAGCGCGGCCCAAAAGAACCGAGTCGTGGGCCGCTTCCGCGCGCCGGATGGAATACGCGGCCAGGGAAAGAATCGAATCGTAGTTGGCCGCGGTGAACAGGGGCTCGATCGCTGCGATCAAGGAGTCGGCGGGTGTGCGGGGCGGGTCGCGGCGTTGTGCCACGGGAGACGACGCGGCGAGGAGCAGCGCACAGAGGATCGACGCGGTTGCCGGGGCGGATCGTGACATGGCGTGGTGAGGCGTCTACTCGATCTTCGCGCCTCCGTACATGAACTTGGTAATGGTGGGGCTTCGCAAGTAGTCGTACGGGTAGCCGAGCTCGATCTTGCCGGCTTCGTCCAACCGGCTCATGAGCTCGTTGGGCAGTTCGAAAGACGCCGCCTGCAGGTTGTCGTCGAGCTGCGACTTCGTGCGCGCGCCGACGATCACGCTCGAAACACCCGGTTTTTGCATGAGCCACCGAATCGCGACCTGCGCCGGCGTCCGGCCGGTTTCCCTCGCGACACCATCCAGAGCGGTCACGATGGCCGCGTTGCGGTCGTTCTGGCGCGCCTTGTTGGCGGACCGGCGCAGGCTCTCGTCGATGCCGTCCTTGCTGCCCGCGTCGGCGCGCGCGTACTTGCCCGACAGGATTCCGCCGCCGAGCGGCGACCACGGTGTCACACCGATTCCCAGCTCGCGGCTCACGGGCAAGATTTCGCGCTCTATCGAGCGCTCAATCAGGGAGTATTGGACCTGCATGCCGACGAAGGGCGACCAGCCGCGGAGTTCCGCCATGGTGTTGGCGCGCGACGCGACCCACGCGGGCGGATTCGATACGCCCACGTACAGCACTCGTCCCGCTCGCACGACGTCGTCCAGCGCGCGCATGGTCTCTTCGATCGGGACGGTGGCGTCCCACGCGTGCACCCACATCAGGTCGATGCGGTCCGTCTTCAGACGCCCCAAGCTCGCGTCGAGCGATTGAACGAGATTCTTGCGGTGCGAACCGCCCGCGTTGGGGTCGCCGGGTGTGGTGCACATGGTGTACTTGGTGGCCAGCACCAGCGAGTCGCGGCGTTTGGCCATGAATTCGCCGAGCCACGACTCGCTGGTACCGCCGGTGTAGAAATCCGCGGTATCGATGAAGTTGCCGCCGGCTTCGAGGTAGGCGTCGAAGACGCGGCGCGATTCGTCCTTTTCCGTTCCCCAGCCCCATTCAGTCCCGAAAGTCATCGTGCCGAGGCACAACGGCGAGACGCGAAGTCCGCTTCTTCCTAACAGGCGAAAGCGATCAAGGATTGCCACCGGGCTCCCTCGGTATCTCGGGGCGCCGAGGCTCGCGATCCGGGCGTTCGGGGCGATCAGGACGATCTCCGCGGTCGCCACGGTCTCGGTCACGGAAGCGATCGCGATCGTTGTCGCGGTCGCCACCCATGCCCCCGCCCATCGGGCGCCCGCCGCGCGATCCGCCTCGACGCCCGCGACGCATGTCGCGCCCGTCACGACCCTCGCGCCCTTCGCGGCCATCGCGGCTTTCGCGCGTGCGCACCGAGCCCTCGTCGGGACGCAACGCGTTGGCCTTGCCGCGCAGCCAGCGCTTGAATTCGTACAGCACGTCGAAAAGGTCGTTCCACAGCTTGGACATGAATGCGATGACGACGCCTGTGATCAACACTCCGATGATGTCGTCGACGAGTTCCATCTGGGGAAACGTCAGCCAGGGATCGAAGGCGGCCCGGTCGCGAAGCATCGCGACCACGTTGATGCGCGCGATAGCGGCGACGACCACGCCCAGAATGACCGAGCGGAGGTAGAGTGTGCGCATGTTGGCGTGCTTGCCGGTCAGATCGATGTCGCCGTGACGCCAAATCGCGTTCACGACGGTCACAAAAATGCTCGCCACGGCGAGCAGGCGCACGACGGCGCCAAATGATTGATAATCCACGTGTTCCCTCCTCCTGAGGTAATGGCTGATAGTAGTCGCCCGGCGGGTGCGCGTCAATCAAAGCCTAAACCCGGCCTTTGGCTCGCCCTATCGCACCCGCCCGCCTTCGAGCACGACCACGCGATCGCATAGCGAGCGAAGGTGTTCGGGATTGTGGGAGGCGATGACGACCGCCGCGCCCGCGTCGAGGCGCGATGCGACCAACGCGGCCAGGACTGCGCGGCCGGCGCGGTCCAGGCACGACGCGGGCTCGTCGAGGAGCAACAGCGCCGGCGCCATCGCGTGGACGATTGCGAAAGCGAGCCGGCGCATCTCTCCGAAGCTCAATTGGAAGGGCGAGCGCTCGAGCATATCGGCGGCATCGAGCCCGACCGCGTGGAGGCTCGCGCGCGCGATCTCGTCCACGCTCGCGTGCCGGGCGACACGGCGCACTCGCTTCAAGCCGAACGCGACTTCTTCCCGCACGGTTTCGGCGAAGAACATGCGCTCGGGAGATTGGGGCAGGTACAGGGCGCCGGTGCCGTCGCGCGGTGCTCGAACCACGCGCCCCGACACCGGTGCCACGGCGCCGCCCATGAGAGCCAACAGCGTTGACTTCCCGGCGCCGTTGCGTCCGACGACTCCCACGCACTCGCCGCTCGAGACCTCGAGGTCGATCGAATCGAGGACCGAGCGACCATCATACGCGAACGAGGCGTGTTCAACACTCACGGCGACTTGACCGAGTTCGCGTGGTTTCGCCGGCTTCGCCGGACTTGCTGCGATCGTCGCTACGGAGGTGGCATCGACCATGCGCCCTCGGTCCAAGCACACCACGTCGCGCGCGAGCGGCGCGTCGTCGCCCGGTGTCGCCCACACCACCGCGACCCCGCGCGCGTTCGTCTCGCGCACGAAGTCGATGACGCGGTTGCGTGCGTCCGGGTCCAGAAACGACAGGGGCTCGTCGAGCAGGAGCAGGTCGGGTGTTTCGAGCTGGACGGTGGCGCACGCCAGGCGCTGCTTTTCGCCGCCGGAAAGACGGTGGGGGTTTCGATCGAGCAGGTGCGCGAGGTCGAAGCGCTCGATGGCGGCCTCGATGCGCGCGGCGCGCGCGCCGGCCGCCACCTCGACCGGGATCGACAGCTCGAGCTCGTTTCGAACGCTGGTTGCGAGCAGCTGGTTGTCGGCGTCTTGTTGGAGGAGTGCGATGCGCGTCGCGTCCGAGCGCTCGAGCGAGCCGCTCTGCAACGGAACCAGCCCTGCGAGGGCACCTAGCAACGTGGACTTGCCGGAGCCGTTGGCACCCACGACCGCGGTCCACGAACCAGGCGCTATGTCCAAGGAAATTCGATCGAGCGCGGGCTGAGAGGCGCCCTCGAAGGCAACGGTGGCGTCGCGGAGACTCAGCACTCCGACGCGAATTCTTCGACGCCGACTTCGCCGCCGCACGCGACGTCGGCGAGCGCACCGATCTCGGCCAGGTACGCGCCCATCACGTCATCCAATTCGCCGAACATCCTCACCGCCATCAGGCGGCCTCGCAGCGCGCGTGCGTTGGGGAGCCGTTTCAAATACGCCGCCAGCACCTTGCGCATCGCGATCACACCACCCGGCTCGCCGTCGATTCGAACCGCTTCGCGCACGTGTCGAAGGAGGGTGGTGACGCGGTCACGCGGGGTCGGCTGCGTGTAGTCACGGCCGGAAAGGAGCGTTTTCACTTCGTCGAAGACCCACGGGTTGCCGATGGCGGCACGACCGATCATGACCGCGTCGCAGCCGGTGTGCGCGCGCATGCGCACCACGTCGGCGGCCGTGCGCACGTCGCCGTTGCCAACCACGGGAATCGACACCGCGCGCTTCGCTTCGCCGATCAAGTCCCAGTTCGCGCTCCCGGAGAATCCTTGCGCGCGCGTGCGCGCGTGGAGCGAAAGCATCGACACGCCGGCGTCTTCGATCACGGTGGCGAACTCGCGCACGCGTTCGCCGGTCGGCTGGTCCCACCCGGCGCGAATCTTGGCCGACACGGGGACGGAACTTCGGCGCACGACTTCGCGGCAAATGCGCCCCAACAAGTCGACGTCCTTCAACACCGCGGAGCCGCCGTTGCCATTGACGATCTTTTTCACCGGGCAACCGAAGTTCATGTCGAGATACACCGGTTGCAGCTCCGAGAGGCGCGCCGCGGTCTCGCCCATGCGTACCGGATCGCCGCCGAAAATCTGGATGGATAGCGGCCCGTCCGCGGTGTCGAGGCCGCGGATGGCTTTGCAATCTTCTTCCTTGCCGCGCGTCATGGCCTCCGAGCTGACCATTTCGGTGACGACCATGTCGGCGCCGTGGTCCAGGCAAATACGCCGAAACGGCGCCGATGTGACGCCGCACAGGGGCGCGAGAAAGACGCTCGCACCGCCCGTAAGTCCGTTCAAATTCGAGATCACCATGGGAATCGCTCCATGATAGTCGAGCGCGCAGCCGCGCGCAACGCTTACGTCGGACCCCGTCTTGCATTGATTACGGAGATTGCCTATCGTAACTCGTGGTCCCGGCACCATCGTTATGCAACCCACCCCCGTCATCACCATTCCCACCGGCGACTCGCACCCGGTCGTCGCCGATTGGTACGCGCCCCACGGCGCCGACCACCACAACATTGAGCGCGTGGTCGTCATGTCACACGGGTTCAAGGGACACCGCCGCTGGGGATTCATTCCCATCGTCGCGACGCGTTTACAATTGAAGGGATTCGGCGTCCTCGCCATCGACTTCTCCTACAACGGTCACGTCCCCGCCGACGGCACCGTGGTGGAAGAAGTCGCGGAAGGCTTCGTCGCGCCCGAGTTGTTTCGCGACAACACTATCGCGCGCGAGCTCGACGATTTGGGGCACGTGCTCAAGTGGCTTCGCGACCCGGTGGGCGGCGCGTTTCTACTGGGGCTTTCGGAGAACGCGGTCATCGGGCTGTGGGGACACAGCCGCGGCGGCGTGGTTTCGATCGTGACCGCGCTCGAGGACCCCGGCGTGGTGGCACTCGCCACCTGGTCGGCGCTCGCGCACCCGGACCACTACACCGCGCGTCAGAAGGAACAGTGGCGCACCAAGGGCGAGTTCTCGTTCACCGACTACGCGAGCGGAACTTCGCTGGCACTGGGTCGCGCGTACCTCGACGACATCGAGACGCGTCGCGACGCGTACGCAGTCGGCGATCGCGCCCAGGACCTCACCATCCCGCACTTGATCGTCCACGGCGAGCACGACCCCACCGTCCCGGTGGCGGATTCGTATCGCTTCTATGACACGCCCACCATTCGCGCCGACAAGAAGCTCCTGCGTTTGCTGACCGGCCACACCTACGGCTACGACGACGGGAGAATCGCGAGCGAGGCGCTCGACAACGCGATCACGGCCACCGAAGAGTGGTTCGAGACCTATCTCACGGCGCGCTCGGCGCGAGAGTCGTAGCATCGATTCTCTGCATTGCCGCGAGAACCATCGCGCGCTATATTGGTCGCCATGAAGACACGTCTTTTCGGAGCCGCGGTGCTGCTCGCGATCGTGGGCATTCTCGTAGCCATTGCACTCCAGCGCCGTGAAACGCCGCAGGCGAAGCGCGACGATTTGGTGGCGCAGTTCGTCGCCATCGTCTCCGACAGCATCAGCGACGGAGACGACCTGCAAGAGATCCATCAATTGTTCTATCTCTTTTATGGGCGCGCCGAGGTGGGCAAGATCGCTCCCGAGGACGTCGATGCGATCACCGACAAGCTCGCGGGCTACGTCCAACAGGGGCGCATCTCGCGCCGCGACCTCGACTACTTCATGGCCGAAGTGGGCTACACCACCTACAAGGGCGATGCCCACTTCAATCCCGACAGCACCGTCGACCACCCGGTCTTGAATCCGGAAGCGGGCATGATGAAGGTCGGTTTCGATTCGACCCAGTTCGATTCGACGTTTTGGCGGGAATTCGAAGAGTGGAAAAAAGACCAGGGAGAGTTCTCGGACACGGCCAGCCGGCCGGATGGGCGGCGCTAGACGTTCTTTCTAAATTCCCCGTCCAGCAGCAATCGCTTCAGCACCTCGCGCTCGACGTCGCGGAAGTTTTTGAACTCTACCGCGCCGATGTTCTTCGCGCGACAGTGCTGTAGCAACTCCCCCTTCGCCAGTACCAGGTCCGCGTTCTCGCACGGGCAGCGATCGGATAGCCCGTTACCCACGTAGACGATGAAGTAGCCTTCCTGCTTGTAGCGCATCAGGTGGTGCGTCTTGCAGCACCCGCATTCCGTGCACTCGAGCATGTTGTACCAGGGAAACTCGACCCGCATGGTGTCGCCCTTGATGCTCAGCTGGTTGGCGAAGAACTCGATCTGGCCCAGTCCATTGCGAATCAGAATCTGCTCGATGTAGTAATCCAGGCCGTCGCTCAATACGACCACTTCGATGCCGCGCTGGCGGGCGAAGTCGTGGAAGTCTTTGAAGTAGGGATCGAGGCGGCGCGCGGAGACGAACTGCGTGAGCTCCTGGGGACAACATCGGGCGGCGGCCACTTCGCGCTCCAGGCATTCGCGCGAGGAGATCTCGCCGCGGGTCCAGGCGTCGACCGCGTGGTCGGCGTCTTCGTGCGCGAAGGTACGAAACAGCAGGTCGCCCACGTCGTCTTGGGCCACCGTACCGTCGAAATCACAAAGGACAGCGATCTTTTTCATTCGTGCTCACCAGGGGTTGCGGCACGCGGGCGGGAACGACTCGCGGGCCCGACTACGGTTTCTTGGTGACGGCCGCCTTCTTGACGCTGTTCTTCTCGTCTTCCGCGTACTTGAACATATCCTTCAGCGTCGGATGCGTCTCCATCATCTTGAGCGTTTCCTGCAGCTCCGGATCGGCGCTGAGCACGACCTTGTACATCGCCTTCCGGCCGAACTTGTTGTTGACCGCTTCGCGGGCGATCATGGTGCGAATGTAGTCGACGTTTTCCTGCGTCAACTCTTCCTTCTTGTACTCGAACTTCTTGGTCGCGAGGAATTTGTAGAAGTCCGCGAGGATGGCGTCGGTGGTCTTGAAGTCCTCCGTGATCTGGTGGTTCTTCAAGTATTCGACCGCGAACGAGAACCCCAGGCCGTCGCGCTCCATGCGGCGCATCAGGTCGGTGTACTCGCGCGGGGTGTATTCGATGTCGGGGGTGATGCCGCCGCCGCCGTAGACCACGCGGCCGCTCGAGGTATAGAAGATGGGTTTCTCGACGTCCTCCTTGACCTCTTTGAGCTCCGACGTTCCCGCGTCCAGCTTTTCCTCCGGCGCGTCGTCGGGGCGCAGATCCATCTCGCCGCCGCCGTCGTTCATCGCCACCAGGTCGTCTTCTTCGCCGGGCTCGCGCTCGTCTTTGTGGATGCTGCGTCCCGAGGGCGTGTAGTACTTGGCGGTCGTGAGCTTGACCGCTTCGGTCTCCGACAGCGTGAACACCGTCTGCACGGTGCCCTTTCCGAACGACGTCTGCCCCACCACCACGGCCGCGTCCCAGTCCTGCATGGCACCGGCAAAAATCTCCGCCGCACTGGCGCTGTTCTCGTTCACCATGACGACCATCGGGTAACCCTTGTGGATTTCCCGGTTCGCCGAGTAGTACTTGCGGTTCGCGTTCGCCAGGCGGCCCTTGGTGTAGACGAGCAGCTTGTCCTTATCTAGAAATAGTTCCGTGACCTCGGTCGCTGTCTGCAAGAGACCGCCCGGGTTGGAACGGAAATCGAGCACCAGCCCGCGAATGCCCTGCTTCTCCAGATCGATCAGCGCGTCTTCCAATTCTTGCGCAGTCTTCTTGGCAAAGTTGGAAACGCGGATGTAACCGATGCCGTCGTCCATCTTGCTGTAATAAGGAACGCTCGAGACGTTGATCACTTCGCGCGTCAATACGTATTCGTTGGTGTCGGGCTGTCCGGGCCGGCTCACCTTGAAACGCACCTTGGTGCCCGGCTCGCCGCGCAGGAAGCCGACCGCCTTGTCGACGCTCCAGCCCTCGGTCGCGTTGCCTTCGATCTCGATGATCTGGTCGCCGCCGCGGATGCCGGCGCGCTCGGCCGGGGTGCCGTCGATGGGCGACATCACGGTCGGATAATTGTCGCGGAACGAAATCAGGATACCCAGCCCGCCGAATTCGCCGCGTGTGCTGACCATCAAGTCTTCGTATTCGAGCCCGGCGAGGTACTGGCTGTGGGGATCGAGCTCGGAGAGCATCCCCTCGATGGCCTTTTCGATCAGCTTGTGGGTGTCGACTTCGTCGACGTAGTTCTGGGAAATCTTCTCGAGGATCTTGGTGAAGATCTCGAGGTCGTGATAGACGTCGGTGGTCTGGGACTTGGCACCCGACTTGGTCTGTCCGAACGCGCCCCCCGAGATCCCGACGGAGGTGACGAACAGCGCGAGTACGGCGAAGGCGATGATGAAATGACGGGCGGTGAAACGCTTCACGGTTCAAGCCTCCTCAGACTCGACGTGGGTGCCGCTAAGCGGCTTTCGGTTAGATACTTGCAACATGTATTCCATTGCCCTCGCGGGCGGGCGTCGATCGGAAATGCTTTCTGGCCGAGGGGCGAGACCCGGCTAAGCGGCCGAAATATAGATGAATCGCCTGGGAGCGGCAACCTGACCTTTTCCCGGCCACCGGCCCTTTGTTAAACTCCACCGACGCCCCGGGTCCAAACCGGGCGTTCCGCATGTCTCAACCCGACGCACGATTCATCGTCCTGGAAGGCCTCGATGGGGCCGGAACCACCACCCAGGCAGCCAAGCTACAAGCGCATTGTACGCGGCGCGGCTGCCCAAGTTTCCTCACCAATGAACCCACGTCGGAGCCCGTGGGCGCATTCATTCGTCGGCTGCTGACGGGGCAGGAGCGCGCGACCGACGGAACCTCGTACCGGCTGGGCGAGAATGCGATGGGACTCCTCTTCGCCGCCGACCGCCTCGCGCATTCGCGCGTGATCGAATCGCGCCTCGACGGCGGCGAGGACGTCATCTGCGATCGCTATATCTACTCTTCGATGGCGTATCAAACACTCGACCCTTCCGTATCGGCCGATTGGGTGATCGACGTGAACCGGGGATGCGCCCTTCCCGACCTCACTATCCTACTCAGCGTGCCGGTGGAGATTTGCATGCAGCGGCTTTCGGCGCGACGCGGGACCACGGCCATCTACGAAACTCGCACGCTATTGGAGAAGGTGGCGGAGAACTACCAGAAGCTGTTGCCGCGCTACCAAGCGGCCTTCGGACGGGTCATCACACTCGACGGGACCCAGAGTCCCGACGACGTGCACGCGGCCATCGTCGAGGCCGTCGGGTTGTGAGCAGGCTCAATTGAACGATCGGCGGCTCGGCGATTGCGACGAGCCCGAATCGGTGGCCGCCGCGACTCGATGGACGTGGCGAATGCGTTGAAACACCGTATATAGAGACGTCGCGGCGAGCAGGATCATCACCGCCATCAGGAAACGATAGCCTGCAATTAGGCCGGCGGCCATGAGCGCGATGCGTTCCGGACGCTCCATCACGCCCACCTTGCACTCGATTCCAACGCCCTCCGCGCGCGCGCGCGCATAGCTCGTGAGCACCGATCCCATGAGTGCGAGCATGATCACGATCGGCTCGTAGATGTCGAACCCGGAGGGGCGCCGCACGACGTACATCAGAATGCCGCCGAAGTAGACGAATTCGCTCACGCGATCGAGCATCGAGTCGATGAAGGCGCCGAAGCGCGACGCCTTGCCGAGCCGCCGCGCGACGTCGCCGTCGAGGACGTCGCACAGCCCCGCGAGCAAGAGGAAGGTGCCGCCCGCCAGGAGCCAGCCCCGCGCGACCACGATGCCGCCCCACACGCTGAAGGCGAGGCCGAATACGGACACCAACAGCGGCGAGATGTGAAACGCGACCAGGACGCCGACGACGGGGTCGAGAATCTTGCGCGCGCTTGCTTGCAGCGCTCGTTTATCCATGACGCGGGACCGTATCACCGCCTCTGCGACGCCGTCAAGCTGACGCGTCGTTCGCGTTGTCGTCGTCGTCGTTCTTCGACGCGCCGCGACGCTTGCCGATTCCTTTGACCACCACCACAAACTCACCGCGCACCGTCGCCTTAGCGAAGCGGTCACTCATCTCGCGCGCGGTCCCGCGCGCGACTTCCTCGTGGAGCTTGGTCAGCTCACGCGCCACCGCCATCGGCCGGTCCGGCAGTCTTTCCGCGAGCGCGCCGAGCACTTTCTGGAGCTGGTGCGGCGACACGAAGTACACCGTGGTGCGCGGCTCGTTGGTAAGCGCATCTACGACGCGCTTCAATTCGCCCGGCTTGCGGGGTGCAAAGCCCGCGAACACGAACGCTTCGCACGGAAAGCCGGACAGCACCAGGGCCGGCAGCACCGCGTTGGCGCCGGGTGCCACCGACACCTTGATACCGGCTTCCAGCGCCGCGCGCACGAGAAAAAACCCGGGGTCGGAGACCCCGGGGGTTCCGGCGTCCGTTATGAGCGCCACGTTCTCGCCGCGCTGCAACCGATTGATGATCGATGGCGTCACGCGGGTTTCGTTGTGATCGTGATACGAAAGGAGCGGTTTCGAGATAGCGTAGTGATCGAGCAGACGCCGCGAGTGGCGCGTGTCTTCGGCCAGGATCACGTCCACGTTCTTGAGGATCTCGACCGCGCGATACGTGATGTCGCCGAGGTTGCCGATCGGTGTCGCGACCAGGGTGAGTGTGCCGGGCGCGTCGCCCATGCGTCGCGTCGCCTAACGGCGCCCGATCGCGAGCAGGGCCTCTCCCGCGCGCTCGATATCGGCGGCCGATACGTCGAGATGGGTCACCATGCGCGCGCGCCCGGCGCCGAAGGGAACCGCGAGCACGCCGCGCTCGCGGAGCTTTCCGAGGAACGCGTCCACCGAGAATTCCTTCTCGTCGACGCGAGCGACCACGATGTTGGTTTCGACCGGAAACAGAATCGAAAGGCCGCGTACTTGTTCGACGAAGGAAGCCAGCCGCTTGGCGTTCTTGTGATCGTCGCGGAGACGTTCCACGTGATGATCGAGGGCATGGTTGGCCGCGGCCGCGAGCACGCCCGCCTGTCTCATTCCCCCACCGAGTCGCTTTCGTAGGCGGCGGGCGCGTTCTACAACCTCCATTGTCGACACGAGAATGGAACCGACCGGCGCACCCAATCCTTTCGAGAAGCACATGCTCACCGTGTCCGCGCACGCGGCGTAGTCGGCCAGCGACACCCCGCTTTCGACGTGGGCGTTGCACAAGCGCGCCCCGTCCAGGTGCACGCGAAGCCCGTGGCGCTCGGCCAGGGCCTTGACCCGCTTCATCTCATCCAACGGATACACGCGCCCGCCCGCGCGATTGTGCGTGTTCTCCATCGCGAGCACGCGCGTCCCCGGCGTGTGCAGCGATTGAGTCTTTATGTAGGGCTCGATCTGGTCGGCGGTGATGACCCCGCGGTCGCCGTCGAGCGCGTTCAACTGCACGCCGTGCAGTGCGGCCACCGAGGACACCTCGTAGTTCATGATGTGCGACTGGCGCTCGAGGATCACTTCGTCGCCGGTTTCGGTGAGCGAGGCGACCCCGAGGAAATTGCCCATGGTCCCGGAGGGGACGAACAGGGCGGCTTCCTTGCGCAGGAGCGAGGCGACGCGCTTCTCCAGCGCGATCACGGTGGGGTCGTCACCGAAGACGTCGTCGCCGACTTCCGCTTCCGCGATCGCTCGCCGCATGGCGGCGGTCGGGCGCGTCACGGTATCGCTGCGCAAATCGATGAATGGGCGGGCTTCGGCCATCGGGAATCAGCGAAAACGACGACGGCCGCGCGGAGTCGAGCCGCACGGCACGCCGTCCCACGCGAGTGATAGTCGGAAACTAGACGTTGGCGACGAGGTCCTTGAGTTCCTTCGATACCTTGAACACGGGAACCTTGCGGTCGGGAACCGGCACCGAGTCGCCGGTGCGCGGATTCCGCGCCATGCGCGACTTGCGGTTCTTGACCTTGAAGGTTCCGAAGCCGCGAATCTCGTAGTGCTTGCCTTCCGAGAGCGCCTTCGAAATGGATTCGAGGAACATATCCATCGCCGTGGCGACGTCCTTCTTGGTGAGTCCCGTCTTGCTGGCGATGTCCTCGACAATTTCGGCTTTGGTCATCGGGCGAGCCTCCTTGCAAAGCTCAATTGCAAAAGCCCAGTGAATGTTGGCCGCGTGGGCCGAGACGTTCGTGGAACGTGGCGCGATTTTGCCCCATAACTCGTGACAGGTCAAGGGGTTTTTGTCGAGGTCGGTTTTGGCGCTGGTTCCAGGAGACGGCGTCGCGTCAAGCGACCGGTAATGCAACGCACGTTTCTCATTCTGGAGCGACGTCGCGATGCGATGCGACACGACTCGGCAGAACCAGAACGCGCGCTCCAATTCTCGGTCACGCACGCGCGAGCGACACAGGGCAAACGAGGCGTTGTCACGCGGCGCGCGACGATTCGGCACGTCGGTTGCTGAATGGCCCGCTGTGCTGCGGGGCAGTCGCCGCACATGGCACCCTTCGTAACTGGTCACCGTACTGCTCCGCAGCCAAAGCAAGCTAGCACTTCGATAGAAATAGTCGTGCGATGCGCGCAGTGCTTTGCGCGCGTTTCGCCGTCAGGAGGAATCGTCATGCTCCGCAAGTATGTCGTGATGGCGTGCGTGTTGCCGGCCATGCTTCTGTTCGCGTTCGGCTGCGCCGAGGATACCGCGGCGCCCCAGAACGAGGACGAAGCTCCGGTACTCGCACCGACCAACGTCCAGGCCGTCGTCATTAGTGGCGGCGACATTCAGATTTCGTGGGACGCGAGCTCGCAGCCGAATGTGCGCGGCTACAACCTCTATCGCGTCGACAACGCCGAGAGCTCGATCGAGCGCTTGAACGGCGAGCCGCTCGAGGTGACGAGCGTGGTGGATGGCGGCGCGCGCTTCGGTCGCGAGTACGACTACCGCGTGACGTCGGTCAGCACCCGAGACACCGAGAGCAACTTCGCAGCGGTGACGATTCGCAATCGCGAGGCCCCGCCTTCCGACCGCGACGGCGACAATCCGGGCGAGATCGAATAGACGGTGGAGTAATATCGACTGAGAGAAGCCCTTCCGGCGCCAGCCGGGAGGGCTTCTTCATTACTCGTGGGAGCGCAGTGAGTCCACGGGAAAGTAGTCTTCAATCCGAAGCTCGCCGCGTTCCCGTCGCTCACGGTAGGTTTTGATCGGGACTTTCCAATCCGGATCGTGCCCGCCCAAGCTAACGAGATATTCCCAAGCAAAGGCCGGGTTGGTGATGAGCAGCGGACGTCGATGGAACGCTTCAAGTAGATAGGGTCGCCCGTCAGCTTCTCGACCAACGTAACGCATTTGTTTCGCGATCATGATGCGAACCTCTTCGAACCAAAACTCGGGGTCGCGGTTCATGAGATCGAGGAGTATTCGAAGCGCTTCTTCGGGTGCTCTTTCCAGACCGATGTACTTGACTAGTTGCAGTCGCGCGTAGTTGGTGGCGGGGTGTTCCGGGTACAAGGCGATGACGCTACGAAGGTGTACCTCGTCCTCGTTTTGATAGAATTCCAAACACCACCAGGTCGTCAATAGGCGCAGCTTCTCAGTATGCGACAACGCGCCCAGGATCTCGCCTTCCACCGAATCGGGGCCGACGAATCGAAGTATCAACTCATTTGAAACTACTTCGGCGTCTCCAACATACCTGTTCCAGTCCGGCTGGCTTCGATAAAAAAGACGAACGCGATGCTCGCCGGGGATTGCGAAGGGGCATGGCCCGGTGCCTCTTATCGTGCCGGATGCGGTGGTCGGAAAAACCGTTTCGTACGTCCCGCTACCGGGTGGTAACGGAACGGTCCCACAATGCGATATCACCACTCCGCACGCGTCGGCGCTCTCGGTGACTCCCGTGGGGCAGGTTACTTGGAAGTCGAACGGAATCGAGCACCCGATGTCGCGTATCCAAATCGTTCGACTCGATTCATTGGTTAGCACAGCGTCGATCTTGATCGGCTCACCGATCAGATAAGTGAGCTTGGGGGTCGAAATGTCGAGTACCAGCCCACCGGCGGAATCCGGTGCGAGCGACGAGTGTTGAACTGCTAGCGACGTGGTGGGGACGCCGAGAATGACGAGGACCAAGGCGAGTGTGCGCAAGGTCGTCCTTCCGACGAGTTCTCTCTAAAATGCCCTGACGACCGTCGTCACCAGGCCGTGGTAGCCCGCGACGACCAGCGAGAGTGGTGGTCCCAAGATGCGCCACAGCACACCGCTCCACAATAGCAGGATCAGAATGAAGAACCCCCAGCGCCCGATCGAGGCCAGCGCCTCGCGCGGACCGGGCGGAAGATAGCGCATCAGGATCCAGTGCCCGTCGAGTGGCGGGATGGGAAGCAGGTTGAACATCGCGAGCACGCAGTTGACCATGATCAAGCTGCTGCACAGCGTGTTGAAGAAATACAACGACCGCTCGCCCGACTCCATCAACCCCGGCACGTGCTTGAACACCAACCCGACGATGATCCAAAGAATGGTGGCCGCGAACGCGAGCAAGAAGTTCGAAGCCGGGCCCGCGGCCGCGACGTACGCGCCGTGAACGACGGGATTGCGAAGGTTGGCGCCGTTGACCGGCACCGGCTTGGCCCAGCCGAGGAACGGGATGCCGGAGAGAAACGCGGCCAGCGGGAGGAGAATGCTTCCGATCGGGTCGATGTGCGGAATCGGATTCATGGTGATGCGGCCCTGGTCGCGCGCGGTGGTGTCGCCGAAGTGCTCGGCGGCGAGCCCGTGCGCGTTCTCGTGCACGATTACCGAGAAGATGAACGCCACCAGCCCGACTGCGGCGGTGAGAAAGTCGGCGTTCATCGGACGTCGAGGACCTTGTGCGTTTGCGGAATCACGCGCACGGAGTCGAGGCGCAGGCTCGCGGCGCGCGCGCCGGCGTCGATCAGCTGCAGGAGCGCGCGTCGATCATCGCGCGTGTGGTGCTTGGACAGCATGGTTTCACTTTCAGGTTGGAGGACGAAGGGTACACGGGGGCTGAAAGTCGCTACCAGATCGGCCGCACGCTCGATCTCGGGCACACTCGCCTTCAAATCGACGATCACCTTGACGAAGAGATCCCGCGCGAGATCCAAATGACTGCCACGCAGCACGGACAAGAACGCGCGGTGCGCGTCCCAGTGCTCGACCCCGGTCGCCGAAGGAAGCTTGATGTCCATCGCGACCACGTCGACGTGATCGACCACCGCGCGCAGGGCGTCGGCGTGAATACCCGCCGTTTCCAGATAGATGCGGAAATCGCGCGCGCGCAACCCGCGCGCGAGCGCGGCGACGAACTCCGGCTGCTCCAGCGGTTCCCCGCCCGTGATGCTCACGGTGACGACGGGCGCGTTCGCGCGCGCACACGCGACCAGGTCGGCCATAACATCCTCGAGCGACACCGGGTTGGCGCGCCATCGCGCGGGAGAATCACCTTGGGCGTGGACGACGAAGCGCGGCGTCTGCACCTTGCTGTAGACCGTGTCGCACCACGAGCACGTCGCCGCGCACCCGGCGGTGCGCACGAAAATCTGCCGCTCGCCGACGAACATTCCCTCCCCCTGCACCGAGCAAAACATCTCGGAGAGGTAGCCGGCGCTGGCAGACGACGGCGCCGACGCGTCGCGCGTCAAAGACTGATTCTGCTTCGATTCCATCGACATCAGGAAACCGTTTTAACTTTAGTGGTCGCGTGCGCGACCGTCTCGAGCTCGCGGCCGTAGCGCGTCAACAACTCGGATAGGATCTCGCGCGCGTCCAACCGCATCTCGGTCAAGCCCACCGCCGGAACCGGAGCACCCTGCGGGTCTAGGTTGATTCCCAGGTGGATCAGGCACGTCGACGACGACGGTGCCGCGATCGAGACCGTGAGCTTGCGGCCATCATAATATAGATCGTCGCCGTCGCGCCGCATGCGCTTTCCGCGCTGCGAGAGAATCTCGCCCAGGAGCGCCACCATCATACGCTGGCGAAGCACTGCGGTTTCCAACGGGCATGAGTGCTCCGCGATCACGTGCGCCATCGAAGCCGCCTTGATGAACGTGCCCGCGCGCGCGTCGTCCAGGTCGACCAAGTTCTCGTTGGGCACGTGGCAAGCACCCACGAAGCCCGCCGCCGCGTCGCCCGCAAGCCCCGTCTTCGACCCCACCCAGCCGCTTCGCAGCTCCGCGCCGGTGTACGCAACGTCGTCCTCGAGAATGCGAAACGCGAAGCTCATGCGTTCTCGAATTCGAGCACGGGACGATCGGCCGCGGGCAGCGAATCGACGGCGCCGCGCAGGCGCGCGCACGAGGCGCAGCGGCCGCACATCTTTCGACCCGAGCGATAGCAGCTCCACACGATCGAAAGGGGCGCTTTCAGCTCCAGCCCCATACGAATGATGGCGCGCTTGTCCAAGTCGATGGTGAAGCTCTCCACCCGCACGGCGTTGCGCGTCGACAGCGCCAGCGCCGCGTTGACCCGTTCGACATAGTCGCGCGAGTTGTCGGGAAATTCCTCCGCTTCCTCGCGATTGAAGCCGGTCACGATGGTCTCGCAGTGGTAATTCTCCGCGTACGCCGCGGCCACGTTGACAAACACCCCGTTGCGGTTGGGAATCCAGACTTCGTCGAACGTGGTAAGCGAATCCGGTGCGTCGCCGCGCGATGCCCGCATGCCGGCCGGCGCCAGCGACTCCAGCCATCGCACGTCGGCGTCGAGAAACGGCAGGCCGTAATAGTTGGCAGCACTCATCGATGACGCTCGCTCGCTCTCCCGCGCGCGCTGCCCGTAGTCGAAGAACATCACCGCGCGCACGTCGCGCTCGACCACGGCGCGGGCCAGCGATACCAGCGAGTCGAGCCCGCCGCTCACGAGCACGATCGACTTCGGCTTGGTCAAGACGCGCGGCATCTCACTCCGCGTACGCCGCGCACGCGTCCGGTCCTTCCCACACCTCGACCCGAGCCAGCCGGCCGCGCGCGCTGGGATGGTACTTCTCGCGCAAGAGAGCGAAGACTTCCCGCGCCAAGTTTTCCGCCGTGGGCGGGACGCGGTCGAAGGGGGCGATGTCGTTCAAATGGCGGTGGTCGAAGCGGTCGTGGACTTCGTGTCGCAGCACCGCCTTCAAGTCGCGAAAGTTCGCACCCATGCCGTGCTCGTCGAGACCGGCGAACTCCCAGAACGCGTGCACGGTCCAGGTGTGACCGTGCATGCGATCGCACGGCGGGCATCCCGGCAGCACGTGCGAGGACGCCAGCCGGCACTGGACGGACAGGGTAAAGGTTCCGGTCATATCGGGAAAGCGAACCGCGGCAAAGTGACAACACCACGCGGAGACTCGCAACTGTTGCTGCGAATGATACTTGAACGATCAAGATCGGTGCAATGGGCCGCCCGCCGCGTGTGCAATTTGCAGCCGGTGGAACTTTCGTGGCGCATCGACGGACATACCCAGCGATTCGAGTAATTGGTTATGTGGCAATATCTTACAGATCAACTTGGCGCCTGACGGCGCCTTCCCTGGGCTGGTATGCGATTCGCTTATAGCGCTAAGAATGAGCGACCGTTCGCGATCGATTTCCCCAACCCGGATCATTCCATGAACGAAAAAGCGGCATCCGCCCAGCAGAAGGCGCTGCAGGAACGCAAGCGAGGTCACTTCGACAAGGCGGTCAAGCGCCTCGAGCAGACCATCGCCCAGTTCCCCGACGAGCTCGACCTCTACCTCGACGCGGTCGACGCCTGCCTCGAGGGCGGCGAGGTCATGCAGGCGACCAACTTCTTGAAGACGGCGCAAGAGAAGTTCACCAAGGACAAGGATCGCGTCGCGCAGTTCGTGCGCGACAAGCTGATCGCGGTGCACGATCCGGCGCTGGCGCGCTACGTGGTCGAGAACGCGGTCAAGCGCCGCGACCTGGATTCCGCGCTCGAGCACCTCGAACAGATTCCCGACCACGTCGCGCGCGACCTGCTCGCCCGCACCAAGACCAAGAAACAATCCCTCAAGTCGGCCAGCCACGGCGGGTACTCGCTGCGCGCCGAGATGTTCACCAACGATTTGCTCTCGGCCCTGCTGTCGATTCGCCTCGGCAGCTTGAAAGAAGGCATGGCCGCGCTGGTGGAGATCATCGACGAGAAGGCGGCCGAGTCGAAGATGCTGCAGCCCTTCCTCGCGGGCCTCGAGTCGAAACAGCCCAAGGTGGGGCGGATTCGCTTCGCGCACGCGATCTCGCTGTGGGCGAACGGCAACGAAGTGGACGCCATCGCGCGCCTGGTCGAAGCCGCACGCTTCGACACCACCGCGACCCAGATGTGCGCCGACCGGCTGCAGTCGCTACGCGACAAGACCAAGTATCGACCCAAGGTCGAGCGCGCTCTGGCCGAAGTGCTGCTCTTGAAGGACGACTTCGACGCGGCCGCCGTTGTCGTGCGCGGCTACCTGGCGGACAACAAGGACGCTGGCCGCGAAGTGATCATGCTGCTCAAACCCTTCATCGACCCCGCGCACAGCGTCAATGCGTGCGTGTGGGTGGCGCTGGATGCAGCACTCTCGCTCGACCAGTCCGCGGTGGCGATGGAGATCCTGCGCCCGCTGCACCAGTACGGCAAGGCCACGCCCGACCTCTATGCGCGGCTCGAAGAGAAGTCGAAGAACGGGCTCTTTGCGGTCGAGATCATGATGTTTCACGCCTCGCTGGCGCTCGAGCTCAAGGACTTCGCGCGCGCCGCGGAGATACTGACCGCAGTGGTGGCGAAGTCGCCCAACGACGTGCATTCGGTGATCGGCCTAGCCGACAAGCACCGCACTTCCCACCCGGGCTTGGAAGAGTTGTGTCGCAAGCACATGCAAGCCGAAGCGACCGAGTCCCTCACCACCGAAGGCGGCGACGACTTTCAGAACTTCGATCACAACGAGTTCAGCCTGCATCGCGACGCGAAGCCCGACGGCCTGGAACGCTCCACGTCGGCGCCGCGCCCATCGTCGCCCAAGGCGCAGGGAGAAAAACCGGCCTCACGGTTCGCCGAGGAGCGGAACAAGCCGGCCGAGAAGCAATCGTTCATCGAGACGCGCGAGCTGTCCTTCGACGACGATGGAACTCCCGAGACCCAAAAAGCCGCCGAGACGCCGGTCGACAATCCGGGCGACGAGATCGACGCCGATGTGTTCGAAACATCGCGCGACATTCGCATCTCGGCGCCGCGCGACGCGAAGCCCACTCCCGCGAAGCCAGCGGAGAAACCACCCATTGCGTCGCCCTTCGCCGCACCGCAGGCGCGCCCGGCGGTCAAGCTGGCGCCGAAAACGGAACCGGGCATCACGGAATCGCACGTCAATCATGTCGCGCGCCAGCTCAGCGAAGTCGGCGCGGCGGCCTTCTTCCACATCGACGGTGCCGATGCCGGTGCGGCCGACACACCGCCGCGCGACGAGACCTCGCGACGAGATGAAACACCACCGCCCGACCAAGCCCCGATGTTCAAAGAAGCGACGGCGGCGCGCGCCCCCATCGACGCGGCATCGTACGCGAAGCCGCCCGCGTCCTTTGAGACGATGCCCGAAATCCCGGTGGAGACACCGGCGAGTGCTGCTGCGCCGCCCGAGCCCGAAGCGCCGTCGATCATCGCCCGTCTCGAGCGCGCGACCGAGCGGGGTCGGGCCGAAGAATTGCACGATCTGCTCGCGTTCGAACCGAAGGACGACGCGGAAATATTTGCCCAGCGCTTCTACCAAGCCGAGTACCACTCGTTGAGCAACCGGCCGCTGCCCGCGCTCGACGTCCTTTCCAAGCTCGCCGAATCGACTCTCAGCGACGACCAGCGCGAGCGGGTGTGGTTCCGAACCGCGGTATGCCAGCGGTCGATGAACGATTTTGCCGGGGCCAACGACACCCTCAAGCGCTTGGTGGAAGCGTATCCGGATCGAACCGAATACAAACGCTTGGAACGACGCAATTACGAGCAGTTCATCGGCGAGCAAGCGAACGAGGTTCCGATCCTGCAGAAGACCACGTCGCTCGACTGATTTCCCCGCGGGAAGGTGCCGACGACAAAGAAGATGCGCGCGGCCGTGGGCGCGCGTCCGAGCCGTTTGCCCGGCACGGACTATGCTAGGAATCCGCGGATACAACGAGAATTCATCCGACCCCCATCGCACGGATCGCTGAAGGAGCGAGATCATGAAAATCTGCCCGTTCATGTCCCACATGCTGGGAGCCGACGGCAACATGCTCGAGATCGACGCCAACCCCACGCACGGTAGTGGCGGCGAGGTCGTGGTCTTGGGCTACGACGGCGATGGCGGCGTCGGCGTCAAGGCCGACCGCAAGACGCAGCGGAACGCGAAGGGTCGCGAGCACCCGGCGACTTCGCACCTCTATTGCTTGAAGGACACGTGTCGCTTCTACCGCCCCGACGACGGAGATTGCAGCTTCGACGCCATCCTGTCCGGGGTCACCCAGGCGCGCAAGGCGGCCGAAGCGAGCGAGCGCGCCGCCACCGGCCGCAAGGACGACAAGAAGGACGACTCGTCGGCCTCGGTCGCGCGCGAGCTCGACAAGTTCTGGAAGTTTCAGACCAAGAGTGTGGCCGAGATGATCTCGAGCTTCGGCGAGGTCGAGAAGCGCCAGGCCGACTCCATCACCCAGTTCAAGACCGATTTCGACAAGCGCATCGCGGCGATCGTTCCCAGCGAGGACGAGGAAGACGAGCGCCACCAGACCATGAACGCCATCAAGGACGGCATCGCGGAGATCAAGGACACCATCGACGCGCGCAACGACGGCTTCGAGACCCTGACCACCACCGTGTCCGACTTGGTGCTCGGATTCGACGACAGCATCAAGCAGATCAAGCAGCAGTGGACGCAGATCATGAGTCGCATCCAGGCCCTGGAGTCGATCGCGCCGCGCATGCAAGGGGTGGAGAACAACGTCGGCAAGGCGGTGGAGAACATCGACCGCCTGGAGCGCAACTGGGCCGAGATGATGGACCAGGTGCGCAGCGATCGCAAGAAAGACGACAACGCGGCCGCGCAGGGCAAGCGTCGCGAAGCCATGAAGTTCAACAACCTGGGCGTGACCAGCTTCCACAACGGCGACATGAAGCTCGCGCGCGACCAATTCTTGGAAGCACTGAAGCGCGACGACACCTTCGCGGAGTGCTACAACAACCTCGGGCTGGTCTTCACCGAGCTAAACGAGAACGACCGCGCCGCGGATTCCTTCTCGAAGGCGATCAAGCTCAACCCGGAGCTGCACGCCGCATACAACAATCTCGGTTACGTGTACTACAAGCAGGGGAGCTACGACCGCGCGGTGGACATGTACAACGAAGCGCTGGGGCGTAGTCCCAACAACAGCCCCGCCTACACCAACCTGGGCAACGCGCACTTCAAGCTGGGTCACAAGGACGAGGCGCGGCGGGCGTGGAAGCGCGCCATCGAGTTGGATCCCTCCAACGAAAAGGCGCAGCGGAGCCTCAAGAGTCTCGACAACTAGGCGGGCGGCGAAACGTCCCTAAAAACGCGATCCCCGCACCAGCGACACGCCGGTACGGGGATCCGCGTCTTTTCGAGGTCAAACGAAACGAGCTACAGGGAAGCCTCCGGAGCGGATGTCGTCGCCGCGGGAGCGGAGACAATCTTACCGTTTCGTTGAACGGACTTCGCCTGCGGGCCCTTCGGGCTGTCCATCAGCTCGTACTCGACCGTCTCGCCTTCGGCGAGCGTTCGGTAGCCGTCGTCGCGGATCTCCGAATAGTGAACGAAGATGTCGCGCGAGCCCTCGTCGCTGAGGATGAACCCGTAACCCTTATTTTCGTTGAACCATTTTACTTTACCAGTTTGGCGCAATTCCGAATTCCCCCTTTCCTAAAGCAAGAATCCATCGCGTGCCTAATGCACCCGATGGATCCCCCACTTCTTATAAACTCGCTACGTACACGTGGCCAACCTTGCCGGTGAACGTCGTGGATTTTATCACGATCGACGCCAGCGTGTCAAGGCGCTACACGACATGCGCGCGGCGCAGACGCCGCCGTACGCCGTCATGGGGAAGCATGCGCCGCGCCGCGAACACGCTTCGACGGCGCAGAGTTGCCGTTGCATTCCGCGATTGCGCGGCCTTCGGGCGCGTTCCAGCGGGCGGATTCTACGCGTACCGACGCCCCGTTCCGAGGTTCGATGCTCCCGCATGCGCCGCTACCGGTGGCATGGAACTTGCCCTTTCTCGTTCGCCGACAATGCCTTCGCGAGTATCGCGGGGCGAGAAAGGTCCGCAACGTGAGAACCGCGATTCCACACGCCGCAGTACTTGGAGAGAGCGGCGAGGTCACCAAGGCCTCGTTGAACGATCTCATTCGTCGCGCGCTCGACGCGAGCTCCCCCAAACCGTGCGCGCTCGAGATTTACGACAGCATCACGCAGCGCGTCCTGTTCCTGCGCGACCGGCAGATCTACGCCGCCGCCGAGATGGTGGGGGGTCAGTTCTCGCCTATTTCGATCCGCGATTTCATGGTCGGCGTTTCGCAGATGAACTTTCCGCGCGCGTGCTGGTACGAGCTCAACACCAAAATCCTGCACTCCTTGCTCGTCGTCTCGCAGAAGAAGCCCGCGCTGCGCGTGATGACGAACCTGGTCGATTTGGACGAGCTGCTGGACCGGATCGAGTCCGAAGGCAAGAGCTCGATTGTCGCCGCCGCCCGAGAGGATTTCTTTGCCCTCCTGCGCTATGAGAAGGGCCGGGCGGGGGCGTTGTGCATGGAGCTTTCCTCGGCGACGCCGCGCGAAGGCTCGTTTCGCGAGGAGTTCTTGGTCAAGGTGTACACGCGCAGCGCCGAAAAGCCGCTGACCATCAGCCTGTATGAAGACTTCCTGGTTTCCTACGCCCCCGACGCGAAGAACCTGCCGGAAACGTTCAACGGGCGCTTCGACGACGTGTTCCTGTCCAAGCCGCCGGTGGTCGCACTGCGCTTCAAGGACCGCGAAATCGGACGCTGGGAGTTGGATCGTCCGCGCCTGCGCATCGGCCGCACGCCGGACAACGACATCGTGATCGACAACCTGGCCGTGTCGCGCCTGCACGCGCTCATCGAAGAAGAAAAAGGCGGCTATTTCGTGCGCGACTGCGAAAGCTTGAACGGCACCGAGGTCAACGGATCGCGCATCACGCGCCGCAAGCTCGAAGACGGCGACGAGATCAGCATCGCCAAACACACCATCCTGTTCCGCATCCAAGGCGGGCACGCCGTGGCCGAGCCCGAATCCATGGCGGGCTTCGACCAGACCATGATCTTTCAGCGCAGCGCGCTCCTCGGCGGGGCCGCACCCGCCCACGCTCCCGCTCCCGTGCCGCAACCGAGTCTCTCCTCGAAAGCGAGCAACGACACGCGTACCGCCACCATGAACGCGGTCGACGCCAAGCGTTCGCCGCGACTCGTCGTGCGCACCGAGTTCGGCGACCGCGTGGTCGAGATCGAGGAGGACGGCGTAATCATCGGCAAGGACCTGGACGCAGACGTGCACGTGGAGGGAATTTTCGTCGCCGGCCGTCACGTCGAGATCACGCGCGAGAACGGACGCACCATTCTGCGCCGCGTGGGCGGGCTTCGACCCGTTCGCGTCGGGGGCCGCACCGTCAAGGAGATCGAGCTCAAGGACAACGACGAGATTCAGATCGCCAGCGAGTCGTTCGTGTTTCACGAATAGGCCCGAGCCGCGGAGACCCCCATGCGCTACATCCTGATGTCCGACATCCACGGGAACCTGGAAGCCTTGCAGGCGACGATCGAAGCCGCGCGCCGGTATGAGCCTTATCAACTCATGTGCCTGGGCGACCTGGTGGGTTACGGCGCCGACCCGCAGCCGTGCGTCGAGCTGATTGGCGACAAGGCCAACTTGATGCTCGCGGGCAACCACGACCTCGCGGTCGCGGGAATCATATCCACCGAAGAGTTCAATTCCATCGCGCGCCAGTCGATCGAGTGGACGCGCGACCAACTGAGCGGCGAAGACAAGGAGCTCCTGGCCAACCTTCCGCTCCAATACGTCGACGGCGACTACTGCTACACCCACGCGTCGCCCATCGACCCGATGCGCTTCGTATACATCCGAACACTCGAGGAAGTCGCGGAGGTGTTCTCCCACATCGGGCAGCAGTTCTGCTTCGTGGGCCACACCCACCTTCCGGTGCTGGTGACGATGAGCAAGAAGACCGGCCGCATGGAAGTGGTGCGGGACCACCGCGTGCGCTTGCACGACCAAACGCGCTACTTCGTCAACGTGGGATCGATCGGGCAGCCGCGCGACTCGAACCCCGACGCGTGCATGGTGGTGCTGGACGAAGAGGACCGGTCGCTCGAATTCGTTCGCGTTCCCTACGACATCTCGAAATCACAGGGTAAAATCCTCTCCAACGGGCTGCCTTCGTATCTCGCCGAGCGACTTGTGCTCGCGCGGTGACGGGTCGGGGGTAGGCGCGTGACCGACAACAACAACTTCAAAATATTGGAAACGGTCGCGTCGGGCGGCACCGCGGTTCTGTACAAGGCGATGCAGGTGTCGCTCGATCGCGTGGTGGCGGTCAAGAAGCTCCACCAGCACCTGACCACCGACGAGAACTTCACGCGCCGCTTCGTGCTGGAAGCCAAGGCGGCGGCGTCGCTCGATCACGAGAACATCGTGCGTGTGATCGATTTCGGCCTCGAAGACGGCTCCTATCAGATGGTGATGGAGTTTGTCGAGGGCGAGAGCTTGAAGGAGGTTCTCGAGCGCTGGCGCCCCGTCAATTGGGACTTGGCACTCGCGATGGTGCATCAAACCTGTCGCGGACTCGAGCACGCGCACTCGAAGGGCATCGTTCACCGCGACGTCAAGCCCGGCAACATCATGTTGACCAAGGCCGGCACGGTGAAGATCACCGACTTCGGGCTGGCCAAGCTCACGCAAGGAGCCAGCGTCCACACCGCCGCCGATTCAATCCTCGGGACACCGCTCTATATGTCGCCGGAGCAGGCCTTCGGCGAAAGCGTCGACCAGCGCAGCGACCTCTTCTCGCTCGGCACGGTTCTCTACGAGCTGCTCACGGGGCGGCAGCCTTTCGCGAGCGAGAACTACATGGGCGTCATCCAGAACATCATCCACAAGGACCTCCCCTCGGTGAGCGAGCTCAACCCCGAACTCCCGCCCGAGGTGGTAGCGCTGGTGACGCGCGCGCTGGCCAAGAACCGCGACCACCGCTTCCAGTCGGCGCGCGAGTTTCGCAACGCCATCGAGACCCTGCTGGGGGGCGACGGATTGAGCCAGGCGCTCACGGCACTACCCGCGTTGCTGGAGCGCAACACCGACACCCGCCTGTTGACCAAGACGACCTCGTCCCCCGCCAGCACGTCGACCGCGCGCAGGAAGCACACCACCTCGGCGCCGTGGATGACCACCAGCTCCGCGATCAAGCGCAAGCGCTCGAGCGCGGTGCGCGCGTGGATCGCGACCGCCGTGGTCATCGTCATGGCGGGCGGGGTCGGCGGGACGTTCTACTGGCCGCAGATTCGCGCGAGCGTTTTTCCCCCGCAGACCATACCCGCCGACCTCCAGCAATCGGGCTTCTCGGACGGCGTCGGTATCGATTTCGATTCCGCGTTGCCGGATTCGAACGCGGCCACCGACTCGTCGCTCGCCGGGGCCGATTCCTCGCTCGCTTCGGTGGACAGCACGGCACTCGCGGCCACCGCGACCGGTGGGGAATCGTCGGGCACGACAGGCGACCCGCGCTCACCGATGGTGTGGTCGACGGGAACGACGACGGCCAATCTTCCGCCGTCACCGCCGGCCGATCCGCCCGCGGACAAGCCCCCGATCAAGCCGGCCCCGGAAGAGGAACCGGCCAAGGTGTTTCGCGAGGGCTATCTCTCGCTCACCGCGGACCACGGGTGCGAGGTGTGGGTGAACGGAAAGTATCGAGGCGACGCGTCGCCGACGCTGCGATTGACCTTGCCGGTCGGGCGGCAAACCGTCGAGTGCCGCCACCCCAAGTGCGATACCTACATGGAGACGATCCAAATCGTCTCCGGAGAGCTTTCGCGCCGCCACATTACGCTCAAGCGCCTGCGCGGAATCATCAGCCTCGCGACCACCGAAGGCGCCGAGCTCTACATCGACGGCGAGTTGATCGGCCTGACACCCATCATGCGACCGATCGAAGTCGACGCGGGGACACACACCATCACGATCAAGAAGTCGAACTTCTACGCGTGGACTTCGGACGTGGTGGTGGAGTCGAACGAAACCCTGCCGCTGCGCATCACGCTGAGCCCGCGTTACTAGCACCCAGCCACTCGAGCGCCGCATCCACCACCGCCGGCGGTCCCAACGTTTGCAGATTCCCTCCCGGAGCGCGAACGATCCGCAGGTTGTCGCAGCGCGGCGCCCATCGAAATGGGTCGGTGGGGCCGAACACGGCCACCACGCGCGCGCGCGCCGCGGCGGCCACGTGCATGACGCCGGTGTCGTTGCATAGCACCAGGTCGGCGCGTTGCATCAATGCGGCGACGTCGGTGATCGAGCGCCCGCGCACCACCGTCCCCGCGACCCCGCACGCGCGTTGAAAGGCGAGGACCGCCTCCGCGTCGCGCGGCCCTTGCACGATCGCGAGCGACACCGTGCGGCGCGCGTTCAAGTCGTCCACCACGGCCGCAAACCGCTCCGGCGGCCAGATGTTGGCGACCTTTCCGGCCCCGGGATGCACCGCCAAGCGCAGCGTTCCCTCGCGCCAGCATTGCAAGGCGACCGCGTCCGCCCACTGTTCGCTATCCGCCCCGGGCACCAGGAGCGGCGCGATGTCCTCGGTGGTGATCCCGACCCACCGCAGCGGAAACAGGTTGTGCTCGGCTTCGTTCAAGCCGGCGAGGGTGGCGTCGTCGGGGAGCGGAAGCGTGAGGTTCAAATAGCTCCCCGTCAGCGCCTCTCCGATCGCGCGCGAGGTGGATCCGATCCGCACGCGCGCGCCCGAAAGCACCGCCAGCGCCAGGCTCGTGAACGAGAACGAGACGGTGTGCAACACGATGGCGAGGTGGTAGCGCTCGGCGCGTATTCGCGCCACCATACCGGCCTCGCTCCAGGGGCGGCGCTTGTCGTACGTGAACACACGGTCGAGGTAGGGACTGTTCACCAGCACGCCCGCGTTCAAGGTCGACGACACGACGCCGATCGACGCGTTCGGATACGTCTCGCGAACCGCGCGCAGGGCCGGAATCGCGAGCATCATGTCGCCCATTTGATTGTGCTGCCGGATGACGAGAATGCGATCGAAGCGCATCGATTCGAACTCTTCCACGCCGATCGGTCGCGCGCGCAGAAAACCGCCGATACCGCGCATGAGCGCGCGCTTGCCGGAGCGCTCGATCGACTTCAGCCACCCCACGGCGTCACCACGACTGCTCTTTGGTGTGGGTCCGGATCTCCTCGATGATCGCGAGATAGCTCTGGTACCGCGATGAGGCGATCGCTCCCGCTTCGACCGCGGCCTTGACCGCGCACCCGGGCTCGTGCGAGTGCGTGCAGGGCTCGAAGCGGCATCGCGTGTCGATGCGCGTGATTTCGGGGAAGCACGCGGCCAGCTCGGTCTCGTCGCGACCCGGGAATCCGAAAGTCTGCATGCCGGGAGTGTCGGCCAAAAACCCCCCGCGGAAAGGAAACAACTGCGACGAAGTCGTGGTGTGGCGACCGCGCCCGGTTCGCTCGACCACCTCCTGGGTGACCTGCTCGAGGTTGGGGTCGAGCCGGTTGATGAGCGACGACTTCCCCACCCCCGACAAGCCGACGAAGGCATAGACGCCGCTGCCCAACAGTCGCTCGAGGGCGTCGAGGCCTTGACCGGTGGCGGCACAGGTCGGAAACACCTCGTAGCCGCACCCCCGATAAAGCGCCGAGAACCCTTCCACCTCGCCCCGCCCCGCGAGGTCAGTCTTATTGAGAATGACGGCCGCCGGCGCATGGCCCCATTCGGCCGCGGCCAGTACCCGGTCGACGAAGACCGGCCGTAGTGGCGGCTCCGCGAGTGAGGTCACCACGAAGAGCCGTTCGACGTTGGCGACGATCGCGCGCTCGCCCACGCCCCGCTCGATCCAGCGCGACAACGAGGAATCGCGCGGGAACACGTCCTCGAGGGTGACGCCTGCTCCCCCCGGGTCCTGGCGCACCGCTACCCGGTCGCCCGCCACGACTTGGAGCGACGCCTTCTTCACCCGGAAGCGGCCGCGGAGCGAGCACACCAGCACGGCGTCACCGACGCGGACCCACACGTCCCCTCCGGTCACACGAATGACGAGTCCGTTTTCGAGTCGATCTTGCATCAAGGGTCGTAATTGGACTAGGATACGGGTCGACGATGCTGGGAATTGCAGTTGAGGATACCCGCCGGTTCTGATATTTTCCAGGCGTTCATGATGACCTCCCAAGAGCTCGCATCATACTTCCGAGAATCCCTCTGCATTTTCGACCTCAAGGCGGCTTCCAAGCGCGAAGCGCTCGCCGAGATGGTCGACGTGGTTTGCTCCGAGCACGACATCAAAGACCGCGGCCTCATCTTGGAGATGCTCTTGAACCGCGAGAGCCTGGGCAGCACCGCCATCGGAAAGGGTGTTGCGTTTCCGCACGGCCGCACGCTGGCGGTACGCGACCTTTCAATCGCGTTCGCGCGCTCGGTGCGCGGCGTCGATTTCGACTCGACCGACAAGAAGCCCACGCACGCGTTCTTCCTCATCATCGCTCCCCCGCAGGACCGCGACAACGTGTACCTGCAGGTGCTGGGCCGCGTCGTCGACCTTATCAAGGATGACGCTTCGCGCGACCGCGTCGTGGGAGCGTCCGGCTACGCGGAATTGAAGACCATCATCGAAGGGCAGGGTTTGTGACCGACCATCCAGCCAGGAAGCCAGATCAAGCCAAACTACTCGTCGCACTGCAAGACCTCGATCACATGATCCGCGACGCGGAAGACGCCAAGACCGCCGCCAAGATGCAAGAGATGGGTTTCCCCATGGACGGCATCGCAGAGATCAAGAAAGCCCGCACCGAGCTCACCGAACACATCAAGCCGCAATTGTTGAATCGCTATCAGCGCGTTTCGCAGAACTACGAGCGCATCGTGGTACCGGTCGTCAAGGACCTGTGCACCGGTTGTTTCGCGAAAGTAGCGACCTCGTTTCGTTACGAGAAGAACTCCGTCGTTACGTGCGAGAGCTGTGGGAGAATCCTCTACTTCACCTAGCCCTGGGGTCGAATCCGGGCTTGCCTTTCGCTCACGTTCTGGTAAAATATTTTAACCAAAAGCTGGCTGCGCCCCGGTCCGTACGATAATTTGCCCGGTGTTGGGTGGTCCGCTACCCACGCGCCAGCGGACGGACGAGCCTCTCTTATCTGGAGTTAGACCGATGGAGTCTTCGGTCCGCGCCTTCCGTCGAAACCTGGAGCCCTTCGAAGAGGAGCGCATTGCCGGTCCGTGGCGCGTCGCCGGCCACGTCGACCTCGTCAGCGAGCGCCGTTACCTGGTGAGCTGGGCGCCCCTTGATTCGGTCGGCACCCTGGACGGCGACGGGATCGCGTTCCGTTGCGACGCGGCACTTGCGATTGCGCCCGACGCGTGCGCACCGGCCCTCGAAGTGGTCACCGAAAACGGCCGCGTCGACATCTTGTCTCCTTACGCGGCGAAGTTCGACGCCGCGGCACTCGCCGCGGAGCGCGTCGAAGCCGCGATGTCGTCGATCATCGACACCCTGCTCCGCTTCGAAGCACACGCCTTCTACGCCTCCCAGCTGACCCCCGAGCTCCTCGCCGTCGACGAAGACGGTGCGATCGTTCTCTTGAGCGGTGCGTACGCGCTGCCCCCCCATGCCAACGACGACGGCAACGACACCTCGGGAGCGTGGACCAACGCGCGCACGCGCGGGCGCGACGCCCACCTGGTGGGACTCGCCTCGATCGCAGAGTCTCTTGCGTTGCACGCGGAGGAACCGCTGGCGAAGCGCCTGCGCTCCCTCGCCTCGGATATCGCAGCGGAGCGCGTTCGCTCGCTGTCGCAAGCCGCCGCGCGTTGGAACGGAACCGATGTGTCGCGCGACGCGACGCCTTCGCACGACACCGGCGTCGATCTGGACGCCGTCGCGCGGGCCGTCGAGTCTTCGCAGCTGGTGGACATCGCCGGCGCTCCGGGAAGTGGCCGCACCGCGATTCTCGAGCGCATCTTGGGGCGCTTGCGCGGGGCCGGGGTCGAGGTCAAATGGCTCGACGAGTGGGACGCCGCCGCCCCGTCGCGGCGCCGCGGTGCGATTCGCGACGGTGCGCGCAACACCGTGTGGCTGGTCGACGACGTCGAGGGGCGTCCGCTCCTCCACTCGCTCATCCTCGATCACCTCTTCGAGATGGAAAAGCGCGCGGGCGCCGGCTTGGTCGTCGTCACCGGCGCGGAGGCCGACGGCGCCGTGTTTACCGCTTCGCTGCGTGCGCGCGCGGCGCGGGGCGGGCACCGCGTGGCCGCGGCCTCGGGTTCGACCCAGGACGAGGGACAAAAGCTCGACCTCCTCGATTCGGAAGCGCGCCAGGTGCTCGAGTTGCTCGCAGTGGCGGGCATCCCGATGCCGCTCGACGTCGTGCTCTCGATCATCCCCGGCGCCGACCGACGCGTGCACCGTCACCTGTTCGCGCTCGCGGGAGCGGAATTGATCGCCATCGAGTCGCGCCGCATGCCCCACAGCGGTGCGGTATCGCTCGTGCTGCGCGTGCCGCACGACTCGGTGCGGCGGCGCGTGATCGAGCGCATCCCGGAGTCGCGACGCCGCAATCTCCACCGCACCATCGCGCGCGTCGCCGAAGAGCGCGGAACATTTCCGCCCCTGTTCGCATACGAGCACCTGGTACGCGCGGGAGAGAACGACGACGCGGCAGCCCTCGCGGCCGCCTTCGTGAAGGAGTCGACGCGGGCGCAGCGGGGGCCGTTCCTCGACGCGATCAAGCGCGACGTGGTCGACACGGGTGCCATCGCGGCGCTGCCCTACGGCGACCAGCTCGCCATCCTGGTCCGCTTCGGCGACGACTTCCTCGCGCGCGGCCGCCAGGCGGAAGCGGAGTCGCTCCTCACGCGCGCGAAGCAATTGCGCACCACCGGCGACGACGTGCGCGCGCACGCGCCCCTCGCGAGCGAGGCCATGCGGCTGCTCGCCGACGCGTGGGCGGGGCGCGGACAACTGCGGCAAGCGCTCGAGCTGTTGGAAGACACCAAGGAAGACATCGCGCCCTACTTGAGTCTCGCCGAGCAGGCGCGCCTTTTGAATGAGATCGGTTGGCTGCAATACCGGCTCGGCGACTACTCGAGCTGCGTCAACTCGTGCAAGTTCACCGCCAACACGCTCAATCCCAACGAGCACCCGCTGGTGGTTGCGCAAGCGCTCAATCTTCTCGGCGTCATTGCGTTCAACACCAGCCGTTACGACGAAGCGGTGTCGTACTACGAGCAGAGCGCATTCCTGCGCGAGCGCGAGAGCGACTTGAACGCGCTCGCGGGCTCGTACAACAATTTGGCGCTCGCTTATCAGTCCAAGGGCGAGTACGACAAGGCGCTCGGTTACCTCCACAAGAGCATCGACATCAAGCGCAAGCAGAACAACGAAGCCGGCCTCGCGGGCGGTTTCTTGAACCTCGCCTTTCTGTACCTCGAAGTACATAACTTCGAGGAAGCCGAACGGCGCTGCCGCGAGAGCCTGCGAATAAGCTCGGAGTTGGGCTTGGCGCAGCTCGTCGCCGAGAACTACAACACGCTCGGCGACATCCTCTTCACGCGCGGACAACTCGACGAGGCCGAGGCGCACTATCAGCGTTCGCTCGAGCACGCGAGCCGTCTCTCGACTGTCAACGAAGAGATGGGTGCGCAGAAGCGTCTCGCGAAGTTGTATATCCGCAAGGGTCGCCACGAAGACGCGCGCGCCGCCATCGAAGAAGCATCACGACTCGCGCGCCAGGTGGGCTCGAAGTACGAGCAGGCGCAAACCGAAGAGATCTTCGGTGAATTGAAGGCGGCGCAAGGCAGCCACGCGGAGTCGGTCGATTATTTCGAGAAGGCGGCGACGCTGTACGCGACGCTTTCGAAGCAGCGCATGACGGCCGCGTGTCTGGCCAAGGCGGGGATCGCGCACGCGGCCTCCGGCAACCCGCTGGACGCGAAGCGCTACCTCGACCGCGCGCAGGACCTCATCAAGGTGCAAATTGGCCACGAGATTCCGGAGGAGATCGTGACCCTGCAGCAGACGCTGCGCCAGAGCCCGCTGCCCGCGGGCTCGTCCGGGACCGCGTCGCAGAAACTCCTGTACGCGTTCTACGAGTTGTCGTCGCTTTCCGACTACGCGGACGACAAGACGGCGTTCTTCCGCCGCATCATTAATGTTTTTCGCGATCTCACGGCGTCCAATTGGTGCGCGCTGGCACTCCGCTCCGACGACGACGGCTTCGTCATGGTGTCGGCGTCGGGGGATCAGGAGCCGGTCGACGACGCGCCGCTCAAAGTCCTCATGGTGCACGCGCTGCAACTGGGCGCGGTGCTGCACGGCGAGGCGCCCGAAGCGCGCGACATGGTCGCGCATGTGGCGATCCAGAAGGGGTCGCAGGACCACTTGGTGGTGGTCCCGATGAAGTCGATGGGGGTCGATTTGGGCTGCGTGCTGCTGCTGGTTCCTGCGCCCGCGGTGCCGCGTTCGAAGGACGACTTGAACTTCATCTCGTGCATCGGCCGGCACGTGGCCGGAGATCTGCGCCTCAGTCTCCACTTCGACGAGCGCTCGCACAAGGAAGAACGCATGGCGCGCGAGCTGGGCGCCGCAGCACCGGTCTCGGACGCGAATCGCTATCAGGGGATGATCGGGCGCGACGAATCCATGCGCAAAGTCTTCCGCATGATCGAGAAGATCAAGGACATGGACACCGGTATTCTCATCTTCGGAGAGAGCGGCACCGGCAAGACCGAGCTCGCGCGCACCATCCACAACACCAGCCTGCGTCGTCGCCACGTGTTTCAGTCGATCCACTGCGCGGAGATTCCGAGCAGCTTGCTCGAGAGCGAGCTGTTCGGCCACGAGCGCGGCGCCTTCACGGGTGCGGTGCAGCGCAAGCTCGGCCGCTGCGAGATCGCCGACGGCGGCACCGTGTTCTTGGACGACGTGAATGTAATGCCGCTCGATACGCAGTCGAAGCTGCTCCATTATCTGGAGAACAAGAGTTTTACGCGCCTGGGCGGCACCCAAAAAATATCAACCGACGTCCGCATCATCGCGGCCAGCAACGAGGACCTCGAGAAGCTGGTCAAAGAGGGTCGCTTCCGCGAGGACCTGTTCTATCGCCTGAAGGTGATCCAGATCGAGTTGCCGCCGCTGCGCGATCGCCAAGACGACATGATCCTGATCGCGAACGAGTTCTTGAAGAAGCGGTGCCACGCCCAGAGCAAGCCACTGAAGCGGCTTTCTACCGAAACCATCAAGCTGTTCCAGAAGCACCGCTGGCCGGGTAACGTGCGCGAGTTTCAAAACGTGCTCGAACAGATCGTACTGTTGTGCGACGATGTGATTGTCGAGCCGTCGTCGCTGCCCGAAGACTTCCTGCGCCGCGCGGCGGGCGGCGGCAAGACGCGCTGGCAGTCGCTCGAGCAACTGGTGCAGCAGATGGTGGAAGGCGGCGGCTACTCGGAAGCGAACCCGCTCATGCCGCAGATCGAAGTCATGCTGGCGCAGAAGATGTCGACCCACATGGACAACAAGACCAAGGCCGCCAACCTGCTCGGAATCACCAAGCCCACGCTCTATTCGCGGCTGCGCGGCTACGACCGCCTCAAGTAGAGGGGACCGCCGTGTCGATGCCCAAGACGGTGCGCCGCGACGACCTCGTTGCCTACCTCGATCGCTACCTGCGCGTGGCGGAGATTCCCGACTCGTCGCCCAACGGGCTCCAGGTGCAAGGCACCGACATCGTGACGCGCATCGCATTCGCGGTCGATGCGTCCGTCAAGACCATCCGTGCCGCCGCCAAAGCGCGCGCGAACTTTCTCATCGTGCACCACGGTCTGTGGTGGGGTCGTCACGAGCAGATCGTCGGCAGCATGCACGCGCGCGTGAAAGCGCTGGTGGACGCCGACCTGTCGCTCTACGCGGCCCACCTCCCGCTCGATTGTCACGCGGTGGTCGGCAACAACGTCGAGCTCGCGCGCTTGCTGTCTCTCCGGGTGGTGGAGCCGTTCGGCGAGTACAAAGGAGTCCAAATCGGCGTGGTGGGTTCGTCGACGCCGGCGGTCCGGCTGGACGCGCTGGTGCAGAGAATCGAGCGCAAGCTCACCACCGAGGCGGGCGTGTTGGGGTTCGGCCCCGCGTCGTTACGCCGCATCGCCATCGTGAGCGGCGGCGGCGCCGCCTTGGTAGAGGCGGCCGCGCGCGCGAAGTGCGACGCTTTCCTCACCGGCGAATCGTCGCACGCCGCGTATCACGTCGCCGAGGAGGCCGGCATCAACGTCATCTTCGCCGGGCACTACGCGACCGAGACGGTGGGCCTGCAAGCGCTGCAGCGCCACTTGCGCAAGCGCTTCGCCCTCTCGGCTGAATTCGTCTCGGCCCCGACCGGCTACTGATCGCTGCCTATGCGACGACCGGCGGTCTTTTTCATCTTGCTCGCCCTCTTTTTCGCGGCGCTCGCCACGCGCTTCGCCACCCGCGATCGGTTCGAGACTCCCTACTTCAAGGGCGAATCGGCCATGGTGTACGCGCACGCGCTGGTCGCCGCCGACGGCGTACCCCTCGACACCATCTCCGTCCAAGCGAACCACCCGGCGGGCTACACGCCGGCGCGCTACCGCGCCGACGGCTTCGAGACCGCGTGGGCGGCTGCGTATCGCACGGCGCGCTTCGTGAGCGAAGTCGACGCGCGCGACTTCGCTCGGCGCACAATCATGTTCTTGTCGGCCATGTGCGTGTTCACGATGTACGCGCTCGCGTGCCGGTTGTGGTACTGCCAAGCGGCCGGATTTCTGGCCGCGTTCTTGGTCGCCTTTCTGGCGCCGTTTGTTCTCTCCACCAACGGGCGTGTCTTCACGCATACCACGCTGGCGCCCTTGTTCGTGAGCGCGCACGCCGCGCTGGCTCTTTCGGCGCTGGCTTCGGAGTCGCGTCGCGGTGCCCTCCTTCGTGTCGCCGGGGCGGCCACCGCGGCCTTCGTTCTCGGCGTTTCTTGGGAGCCAGGCCTCTATCTGTTCGCGATTTGGAATGTGATTCTTGCGCTCGCGAAGCGCGACGATGGCTCGCGCTTCGCGCGCGTGTCGCTGCTCGTCGGTCACGCGATTGCGATCGCCGCGGCGTGCCTCGCGTCTCCGCACTTGATTGCGACGCGTGCGATCGGCTCGTGGGCGGCGGTCTTCGTGCTGGCGAGCGCGATTCTACCGTACCTTCCGGCGCGGGTGTGGCGATGGCGCGCATCGGCGCTGCTGGTCGCGCTGACCGGCTTGCTATGGATCATTCTCACGCCGATTCGCGCCGGAGCAACAGAGCAGTTTCCGGCGCTGTCGTATCTCGTCACGCGTGCGAGGTATCTGTTCGGAAAGCCGGAGGCGTCGGCGCTTTCCGATTGGATGCGTCACTTGTGGTCGTTCGATCATGCGCCCCTTGCGCCTCACATCGCCATCGAGTTGCTGCTCCCATTGTCGCTTTTCGCGGCCGCGCTGGTGTTGAACGCCGAGCTGCGCGCGCGCGGCCGCACCTTGGCCGGCACGGTGGTGGTGGCGCTGATCGCTACCGTGATCGCACTCGCGGATCGAAGCATTCTTCCCTTTGCGGCGCTCGCGATGATCACGGTCGTCTCCGGCTCGGCGCACCTGTTCTCCGAGGGCGCACGAAAGCGCGCCCCGTTTGTCATCCTCGGCGCGTTGGTCGCAGTCACGTCGGTGGTGTTTCGCGGAGGCACGGTCGACGCGCCGTACCAACTCGCCAAGGTAGCCGGGGTCGCGAATCGCGACCCGTCGTCCTTCTTGTGGGTGAGCTTCGAGAACACCGACCGCGAGCTGGTTCGCTTCGTCGCGACGCGTACCTCGGTGCGCGAATCGATCCTCGCGCCCGACGACCTCTCCGCGCTGCTATTGGCGTTCACCGGTCGCACGATCGTCGCGCTACCGGGAGCGACCTCCCGCGTGCCGGCCGAGCGCCACGTCTCGTTGACCCGCGCGCTCTACGGATCCGAAGAAGAGCTCTTCCAAGCGTGCGGCGACGCGCGCGTCGACTACGTCGTCTATTCGATCGACGTGCTGCTCGATACCGGTCGCTACTCGCCCCGGTATCTGGCGGCAGCAGGTCCCATCACTCCCGAGTCGATCGCCTTCAAGATGCACTTCGAGCCCGAGTCGCTGCGGCGCTTCACATTGCTCTACGAGAACGATCACTATCGTTTGTTCGACGTGACCGGGACCCCGCAACCCATCTTCGCGACCGACCATCCCCCGTTCTACCAGACCGACTTGCTCACGAAGGCGAATCGGGATACGGAAGCGTTTCGCAAGCTCGCGGTGGAGGTCATGCTGACGTATTCGGAGGCGGTGAAGGCGCGTGTGCGCGGCAATGCGGAGGGCGCGGTACGTCGACTCGAGTGGTGCCTCCTGCAGGCGCCGCGCTACAGCCAGGCGCGCATCGCGCTCGCCGACGCGCTCATGGACCTCGATCGTTACCAAGACGCACACCGCGTGGTGGCCAAGCTCATCGAATACGCTCCCGACAACACGCGCGGCCTCTACTACGCGGCCTACACCAGCGCGCAACTCGGAGAATTCGACCAAGCAAAGAACTATCTCGCGCTGTTGCTTTCGATCGAGCGCGACCCCGACGGGATCGAGCGTGCACGTGCGCTGCAAGCTGCCGTCGATCAGGGTCTCAAACCGCGTCCGGGCGCGCCGCGCGAGGGCTAGAAACGCAACGGCCGCGACGTGACGCCGCGGCCGTTGGAAGTGGTGGGGGCTACTGGATTTGAACCAGTGACTCCTACCGTGTGAAGATAGTACTCTCCCGCTGAGTTAAGCCCCCGTTTCGTAATTGCGCTCGATTATGGCCGCGTCGCGGCTCTTTTGCAAGCGGTTCTGCAGTTCCGCGGACAGCGATCGCTGCTTCAGCATCATGTCGATGCTCGTCTTCGCTTCGTCGTAGGGAATCGTGCGCGCTTCCTTCTTGTCGAGGCACTTGATCAAGTGCAGGCCGAACTGTGTCTCCACGATGCCGCTGATTTGGCCTTTCTTCAGCGCGAAGGCGGCGTCCTCGAAGGATTTCACCATCATACCGCGCGGGAAGTAACCCAGATCGCCGCCGTTCTGCGCCACGTTGTCTTGCGAGTATTCGCGCGCGAGCGTGCCGAAATCATCGCCCCCGATCGCGCGCTGGCGTATCGACTCCAACTGCGCGCGCCGGTCCTTCTTCTGCTGGTCGGTGTCGCCTTCGTGCGACAACAAGATGATGTGGAGCGCGTGCACGCTGTCGGTGCCCGCGAACATGTCCGGATTCTGATCGTAGAACGCGCGACTGTCGGCGTCGCTCACCGCGATGGCAGCCGTGATGCGCTCGTCGACGTACTTGCGGATGGTGAGATCGCGCTGGATGGCGGCGCGGAAATCGTCGCGAGAGAGACCCATCGGCGCCAGCATCTGGTCGACCTGCTCCTCGCCGCCGAACTGGCGCACGAATTGGTCGAGCACGTTGGTCACGACGCTGTCGGGGACCGACACCCCGGCCGCCTTGGCCTCCTGCGCCATGAGCTTGCGATCGATCATTTGGTCGAGCAGGCGCGTGTTGAACGACTCCGACTTGGTCGAGTCCATGGCACCGGTTGCGGTGTACGCGAGCACCTTGAGCTCGCGCCCGGTGACCGGCTCTTCGTTGACGGTGGCGATGACTTCGTCCGCGACCAAAGAGTCGGGGAAGCCGTGCGCCGCTTCCTTGTTTTTCTTCGAGCATGAGGCAACTAGCACCGTCGCAGCGGCGACGGCGAGCGCCATACGAGCGTTAAACTGCATGGTTATCGGTATCCTTTTGGGTTAGGCGCGCATGATAGCAGACCGGCCAGTGGGGTGCAATTGCCCGATTCAACGAGACTTGCCAACGCCGACCCGCGCGCACCACGCGAACACCGGGCAGGTCGAGCAGCGCGGTGAAGTCGGTGTGCACACGCGCTGCCCGAAGCCGACCATGATCTCGTTGACGTCGATCCAGAGCTTGCGCGGGACAATTTTCATTAGAGCGTCCTCGGTCTCGTGCGGCGTTCGCGTGCGCACCCATCCGAGGCGGTTCGAGATGCGATGGACGTGCGTGTCGACGCAGATGGCCGGCGTATCGAAGCCGAGCGAAACCACCAGCGCCGCGGTTTTTCTTCCCACGCCCTTGAAGCCGAGCAGCACGTCGATGGTGTCGGGAACCTGGCCGTTGAATTCCGCTTCCAGCCGGCGCGCGACGTCGCGAATCGTGCGCGCTTTGGTGCGATAGAAGCCAACCGGAAAGATCGCCTTCTCGATTCGCTTCACATCGAGACGCGCGAGCGTCTTTGCATCCGGCGCGATTGCGAACAAGCGCGCCGACGCCGCCTCGGTCACGTCGTCCTTGGTGCGAAGGCTCAATAATGTCGCGATCAGGATGCGAAACGGATCGCGATCACGCCGTGCAATCTCCGAGACCGACGGGAGCTTCTCGCCCTCGACCGCGCGACGCATGGCGGCGAGCACGGCGACAACGCGCACGGGCGCGCGTTTCTTAACACGTGATCGACGTGGGATGGCCATAGATTGACAGTCGACGGAGAATGCGGGCAAGATACTCGCATGCCCGCCAAGAAGCAAGCCACTGCCAAGACTCGCACGCGCACCAAAAGCGACGCGAATGCCTTCGCCAAGACGCGCGCGCGCCTCGACAAGAAACGCGCGAAGCGGCGCCAGAAGATGCTGTGGGTGCACTACTGGCTTCTGTGCCCCAAGTGCGGCGGCGACATGTTCGTGCAGAAGACGCTCGACATCCGCTTCGAAGTCTGTCGCGACTGCAAGGGCATCGCCATCGACGGCGAAGAGCTGACGCTCCTCCTCGCCCACCTCGACCCCGCCAAAGCAATGCGCGCCATCCTCAAGAAATCGAAAAAGCCGGACACGACGGAGATTTAGCGGGCATGATTACTGCCCGATCTTCGTTGCATCAACTGCTTCAGGATTCATGGGTGTCCTCACAGCGCGCGGTACGCGGGTGCCAGCACGTTGACGGCGAAGTCCTCGAAGCGCGTCGGTGTGGTGTTGCGCGCGTTGCGCCCTTCGACCGGTTTGACCAGGCCTTCGTTGAACGCTTTCGACATTTCGACGTAGAGCGAGGCCATGCTCCGCGAAAGCCCGGCGCTCATCATTCCGTCCAGCGCGGCTTCGTATGGGAACTGCACGTACTTCAAATCCGGCTTCCCGATGGCCGCCCCGATGATGCGCGTCTCTTCGTCCAGCGACAGGTCGCGCGGGCCCAGCATCTCGCGTATCGCGGAACCTTTGAAGTCGCGCGCGCGCAACGCCTGCGCCGCCACGTCGCCGATGTCGCCGGTCGCGACCTGCGCGAAGGCGAGGTCACCCTTGATCGCGGAGCCGTTGATGCCTTGATGCTTGATGAGCGGGAGCGACATGAAGTGGTTTTCGAAGAAATACGCCGCACGGAGCGCGAGCACGTTCAAGCCGTGCACCGAGGCGAGTCGTTTCTCCTGGCGGTAGAGGCCGGCGATGGGGCCGGTGCCGGACGGGAGTTCCGCGCCGTAGCTGCTCAAGAGAACGACGTACTTCACACGGCTGTCTTTGATCGCCTTGACCGTGGCCTCTCCAACTTGGTCTTGAAAGGCGGGAAAGTCGGGATGCGTTATGTTGGGCGGAAGCAGGGTGTACACCGCGTCGGCTCCCTTGAACGCGCTCGCGAGAAAGCGGGCGTCCGTGGCGTCGCCGATGGCCGCCTCTGCGCCGCGCGCGACGAGGTCCGCCAAGTGCTCCTTCGCGCGCGCGAGAACGCGCACCTTCTCGCCTTGTGCGAGCAACGTCTGCGCCGTTGCGCGCCCCGTCTTTCCACTGGCTCCCATGATGGTGATCATGATGTTCTCCTCCGGTTTGTTTCCGAGAAGGGTACGCAATCGCGGCGTGGGAATCAAACAGTGAGGCCCCGTCTTGCGACGGGGCCTCGGTGCGAAAGGGGGCGTTGCAGAGATTAACTACGCGGCCGCGCGTTCGTTGCGCGTTTCCGCGGCGGCCTTGCCGGCGATGCGCATGGAGTAGAAGGAGCGATACACGAAGACGAGTGCCACCAGGAACAGCACGATGCCCAGCCAACGCGCGGTGCCGGGATTGACGACGGCCATCTCGACCGCCAGCATGCCGAACAAGGTGGTGAACTTGATGATCGGGTTCAGCGCCACCGACGAGGTGTCCTTGAACGGATCGCCCACGGTGTCGCCGATGACGGTCGCGGCGTGGAGTTCGCTGCTCTTGTCGCCGAGCTCCACTTCGACCAGCTTCTTCGCGTTGTCCCACGCACCACCGGCGTTGGCCATGAAGATGGCCTGGAACAAGCCGAACACCGCGATCGAAATTAGATACGCGATGAAGAACACGGGGTCGAAGAACGCGTACGCGAGTGTCAAACAGAAGACCACAACGAAGATGTTGAACATGCCCTTCTGGGCGTACTTCGTGCAGATCTCGACCACCTTCTTGCTATCCTCGATTGACGCCTTCTCGGCACCGTCCAAACGAATGTTCTTCTTGATGAACTCGACCGCGCGGTAGGCGCCGGTCGTCACCGCCTGCATGGAAGCACCACAGAACCAGTAAATGGTGGCGCCGCCCATGAGAAGGCCGAGCAGTACGCGCGGCTCCAGCAAGTCCAGGTTGAAGTTCGGCACCGCACCCTGGAGCAACAAGATGATCGAGAAGATCATCGTGGTGGATCCGATGACGGCGGTGCCGATCAAGACCGGCTTGGCCGTGGCCTTGAAGGTGTTGCCGGCGCCGTCGTTGTCTTCCAGATAGTGCTTACCCTTCTTGAAGTCGGGCTTGAAGCCGAAGTCCTTCTCGATTTCCTGCACGATGCCGGGCTTCGACTCGATGGTCGAGAGCTCGAACACCGACTGCGCGTTGTCCGTCACCGGACCATACGAGTCGACCGCGATGGTCACCGGGCCCATGCCCAACAAACCGAACGCGATCAGGCCGAACGCGAACACGGCCTCGTGGCTCATGAATCCCGAGAGCCCCTGCAGGCTCGTGATGTAGCCCAGGAGCATCAGAATGCCAATGGCCAGCGCCTTCCAGAACGCGGAGAAGTTGCCAGCCACGAGACCGGAGAGAATGGTGAGCGACGCGCCGCCTTCGCGGGAAGCACTCACGATTTCCTTCACGTGACGTGAATGCGAGCTGGTGAACACCTTGGTCAGTTCCGGAATCACCGCGGCGGCAATAGTGCCGCACGAGATGATAATCGAGAGCTTCCACCACAATCCGCTGGCGAAGGTACCGAGAATCAAATACGACACCGCGAAGGTGACCACGATGGAGAGCACGGAGGTGAGCCACACCAAGCTGGTCAGCGGTGCCTCGAAGTTGATCTTGGTCTTGCCCTTATTCTGCGCGCGCGCGACGGTCGCGTTGATCTGATAGCTCACGATGGAGGTAATGATCATGAGAACGCGCATCACGAAGATCCACACCAAGAAGTGGGCTTTGAACTCGGGCATTACGGCGAGTGCGATGAACGAGATGAGGGCCACACCGGTAACGCCGTAGGTTTCGAAACCGTCGGCCGTCGGACCCACCGAGTCGCCCGCGTTGTCGCCCGTGCAGTCGGCGATCACACCGGGGTTACGCGCGTCGTCTTCTTTGATCTTGAAGACGATCTTCATCAAGTCGGCACCGATGTCGGCGATTTTTGTAAAGATGCCGCCTGCCACGCGCAGTGCAGCCGCGCCCAAGGACTCGCCGATGGCGAAGCCCAAGAAGCACGCACCCGCTGAATGCCCCGGGACGAAGAGGAGAATGGTGAGCATCATGATGAGCTCGACGCATATAAGGAGCACGCCGATCGAAATGCCCGACTGGAGCGGAATCTCGTAGACCGGTGTGGGGTTGCCGCGCAGCGACGCAAACGCGGTGCGGCTGTTGGCGTAGGTATTGATGCGAACGCCGAACCATGCCACCGCGTACGAGCCCAAGATACCGATCAATGCCCAGAAGAGAATGAGTCCCACGCCACTCCACGGCAAATCGCGCAGGATGCCGAAGTAATAAATGATGCACACGCCGATGAAGGCGAGCAGCACGAGGAGCAGCCGGCCCTGCTGCAAGAGGTACGTCTTGCAGGTCTCGTAGATGATGTTGGAGACCTCGAGCATCGACGAGTGCGCGGGCAGCGCCTTCACGCGCCGGAACTGGACGAAACCGAAGATCATCCCCAGCGCGCACACCGCGAAGCCGGCGTAGAGCAACGTCACTCCGGAGACGTCCGCCCCGAAGATGGTGTAGGTGGTATCGATGGCGGGGATCTCGAGGTCGAGCTCGCTCGCGAACGCGGCCACCGGGACCACGAGTCCCGCGCAGGCTGCAACCAGCCACGCGGCGGTCTTCGTCCCCGACCGCCGCAGGATTCGACCCACGACAGACAACTTCATATATCAGTCTCCTTTATTCGTTTCGATGGAGCGTAGAAACCCGTGCAATAGCTGACCCGGCGGTGCCCGTCGCCCCGTTCGCTCGAACGTCGGTGTTTGCCCATGTCCGTTATTCAGGATGTCGGTCAAGGCGGTCGGGAGAAGGCTGGGTCGGCCGGAGACGGTAGACGCTTCGGGTCGGAAAGGCAAGCGAGAACCGGGAGGGGGGTGCCGGCGCGTTCGCCGGCACCCCGCGAAGCCGTCAGATAACTGCGTCGGACGACGGCTTCACCAAGAGGACCCTATTCGATTCGTCCCTCGGCGCTCTCCATCGGGACCTCGCGATTCTCTCGCGATATGAGGTCCCGCATAGCCTTTGCACTTCCGATGGTAATGACGACGCGGCGATTCTGCGACAGCCCTTCCGACGACGAGTCTTCGGTGAGCGGGTTGTTCTCGCCGTACCCGACCGCCGCCAGCCGGCGCGGCTCCGCGCTGTGCGAATCGACCAAGTAGTGGAGCACCGCGTGCGCCCGGGCCGACGAAAGCTCCCAGTTGGACGGGTATTTCCATTGATAACTTGGAGAGATGGGCCGGTTGTCGGCGTGCCCCTCGATCAAGATGCTCCGATCCGGGTATTGCTGGACCACGTCCCAGATGCGGTCGAGGATCTCCTTGCCCTCGTCGCTGAGCTCCGAGCTCGCAGTCGGGAAGGTGGCAGCACCATCCAAGGTGATGAACGTGAGGTTGTCCTTTTCGACCAACAGCACGCGTTTCTCTTCTTGTAGGTCGCCTAGCTGGCGATTGAGGTCTTCGGTCATTCTCTTCTGCTCCGCGACTTCCGCCTCCAACGCGGCCTTGTCGCCCTGCAGGTCCGCGATCTCGGCGTCTTTCTGTGCGATCAGCTCTTTCTTGGAGCAACCGGCCGACGCGAGAACCGCGACGGCGACGAGAACGGGAATCGTCCGGTTCATGTGATGCCTCCCTTTGAGTGTTGTTTTCGACGAAGGGGCGTGAACGAATGATGAATGAGCGGAAGGTAGTCGCGACGAGCGAAGCCGGCTGTGAGGTTCCTCACAGCCGGCTCCAGCCTCATCTTTTTAACGCAGCAACGTCATGCGACGCGTCATCGCACCGCGCGGCGTCGACAATTTGTAGAAATAAACCCCCGACGCGACTTGCTGTCCCGCGTCGTTGCGGCCGTCCCACGACACTTCTACGCGTCCCGACGCCTGGGGGTCGCTCGCCAGACTGCGTACGCGGCGTCCTTGTGCGTCGTACACTTCCATATCGATGCGCGTCTGTGCGCCGTCGGGCACCGTGAACGCGATGCGCGTCGATCCGCCGAACGGATTGGGCGCGTTCTGCTCGAGGGTGACGTCGAGCCCCGGCGTGTCGCCGATTCCCGTCGCCGATGCTCTCTCGAACGAGCCCACGTCGGGCCGCGGCCCTTGCGGGCGCGCAACACCGTCCGCGTCCGCGGTGGGCGCCGGCACGCTTCGGTACGACGACACGCCGTCGTCGATCACGGGGCTGTTGGGCAGCAAATGATAATCACCCGCACCGACCCCCAGGAACAGACCCGAAACGGACGTGAACTTCAAGTTCGACACCGGATCAATGTGGTTGCCGCCCGATTCGTCGACGATCGTATTCGCGATGCTGTAGGACACCACCAGGTTGTTGAAGATGGTGTTGTTGGTCGAGCCGTTGGTCATACGAATGCCGGCGATGCGCGGCTCGTGAATGGTGTTGTTGGCGACCACATTGTTGTTGCTGGGCAAGCCGCAATCCGGCTGGTCCGCGAGATGAATTCCTCCCGCACCGGCCGAGATCCCATTCTCATACACCACGTTGTTACGAATGGTGGAGCTCTGCAGCGAAATCATGCTGAACCCCTTCCAGTTGTTGTGGTGGATGATGTTGTTCTCGACCAGGGCGCCGGAAATAATTCCGTCGCCGTTGGTCCAGCAATCTCCATTGATCTGCATGCCGTTCTGATTGTTGTCGAAGCATTCGTTCCCGCGCAGGATTGGATTGTCAGCGGGTGAATTGCTGTTGCTCACGTAGATGCCGTGCTCCTGCACCGATCCCGACGCCACATTGTCGATGATCTGAATCAGCGGCGTGTAGCCGGTCAGGATGCCGTCGAGTCCGCTGTCCGAGATGCGGTTGTTGCGAATGACAACACCGGTCGCGGTCACGGCACGAATGCCGACCCGCGGGGCGTTATCGACGATGAATCCTTCGACGGTGACGTAGTTACCTCCCTCGATGTTGATATTGTCCGGCGTCGACGCGTTGCGTGCGTTGACGACGACATTGTTCCCGTTGGCGCGAAACGTAATCCGGGATGCCGAGGTGCCGTCGGCGGTCACCTGGAAACCGACGTAGTTGCCGTTCGCAACCAGGACGAGGTCACCCGCGTGCACCGTGTTGGCCGCCTTTTGGAGCGTCCGCCACGGCTGCGCCGAGGTGCCGGGGTTTGCATCGTTACCGTTGGTCGCGACGTAGAACGTGGTCGCGAGGGGCACGGTGAAAAGGATCACCATGAAAAGGGCGGCCAAGCCGACGACTCGGGCCGCCCGAGTGGGGAAACACATTAGTCCACCTCCGGTAAAATCACGAAGGGGCGTAGGGTGAAGATGGGATATCCGGGGCGAGGTTTCTGTACGATTCCTTACGGACGCGGGAAACGCACCGCGTGTGTGGGACCGAAGATTACCTAAGTAGCGACGGAGGCGGTGCTCGCGGATTGAGACGAGCTTCCATTCACCGGCAGCGAGACCGTGAACGCGCACCCGCCGCGCCGGCGGTTTTGTACCGAGATGGTGCCCCCATGTGCCTCCGCAACCGTCTTCGCGATTGCGAGACCCAGGCCGGTGCCCCCCTTGATCTTGCCGCTCTCGTCGGGAACTTGCGTGAAGCGTTCGAAGATGCGGTCGATGTACTCGTCGGGGATTCCAGGGCCGTGGTCGAGCACCGTGATGTGGGCGTGACCGTCGTCGAGGTGGGCCTCGATCAGGACCGTATCGCGAGCGGGTGAAAACCGGATCGCGTTGCGGACCAGATTGTCGAGCATGGTACACAACAGGTCGAGATCGCCGAACAGCTCGCCTTCCGCGTCGGTATCCAGCATGTCGACCCGCAGGCGCACGCGGGCGGCGTCGGCTTGCGGCTTGCAACGCAACGCGGTCTGCGCGAGCAGTGTGTTGACGGGCAAGGGCGTGCGCCGCAACAACGCCTCGCCTTGGCTGGCGCGCGAGAGCGCAAGAATGCCTTCGATGATGCCCCGCAGGCGGCGCAGCTCGTCGATCATGCTCTGGCGATACTGCCGAAAGTCCTCCAGCGACGCTCCCTCGGGCTGCAGCACTTGCGATTGCGTCAGCATCACGCTGATGGGTGTTTTCAAGTCGTGCGCAACGTTGGCCAGGAATCGTTGCCGCACGCGATAGCCTTCTTCCAACCGACCCATCGCGTCATTGAGCTCGGTCTGCAAACGCTGCATCTCGCGGCCGGTCGAATCCGACGTAAAGCGCGTTTCGCTCTCCGGACCCACGCGGCGCGCAATCTCGGCCAGCCGGTCGAAGGGTGTGGTCGCGCGCCCGATCAGAAACCACGCCGCGACCGCGCACGAGAGCAGACCGCCCAACCCCGCGATGAAGAGCACGTCGGAGAAGATTTCGCTCTGGCGGCGGCCGAAGTCGGTCGCGCGCGCGAGATCGATGTAATGAACGGCCCCGCCCGGCGAGACCACGCGATGGGTGACCAACCGCGTCTGGATGGGACGACCGACGAGCCGCCGCGCGGTATTGCCGTCGATCATGTGAACGACGCTCTCCTGGTCGGGGGGCGGCAGGGCGGGAAGTGCCGCGGTATCGACGCGAAGGTCGGACGCCGCTATCGACCCGTCGCCGTTGCGCACGGCCAGCAACGCGAACGTTCGATCGACCGGTTGATACGGGCCCAAATCGAGGTCGGAAAAATCGCCCTCGATGTCGACCAGCAATCCGCCGACGCCGCGCGCGATCGAAACCAGGGCGTCATCGAGGAGCCGGTCTTGAGTGGCCCGTCCGATGAACCACACCACTCCGATCAGGCCCAGGTAGATGGTCGCGAACAGCGTCACGAACCACAGGGTGAGCTTGAAACGAAGCGGGAGTCTCGCGGTGGTCATTCGCTACGCCTCGGGGTCGGACGCTCCTGTATCGGTGCCGTCCGCGTGCGGCCGCCCGAAACGATAGCCCGCTCCGACGACGGTGTGGATAAACGCTTCTTCGAAATCGCGGTCGATCTTTTTTCTCAGCGACGACACATGGACGTCGATCGCATTACTCACCGGCTGATAGCTGTCGTCCCAGATCTTTTCGACCAGGGTCTGGCGCGCAAGCACGCGCTCGGGATTGCGCATGAAGTACTCGAGGAGCGCTGTCTCCTTGCCCGAAAGCCGAATGGTCCGGCCCGCGCGTGTGATCTTGCGCTGGTTCAAATCGAATTCGAGGTCGCCGTACTTGAGCACGCGGCTCTCGACCGCCTGCCCGCGGCGCATGAGGGTCCGAATCCTCGCAATCAACTCCTCGAACTCGAAGGGCTTGGTGAGGTAGTCGTCGGCGCCGGCATCCAGGCCGGCGACCTTGCTCTCCGTGTCCGCCAGCGCGGTCAGCATTAGAATCGGAGTGGCCACCCCGCGGCGCCGTAGATTCCGGCACACGTCGACGCCGTCGCGATCCGGCAGCATGAGGTCGAGCACGATCACGTCATAACTCGACTGGGCCGCGGCTTCCTCGGCCTCGAAGCCCAGGCCGAACAGGTCGACGGCGAAGTTGTGCTGGATTAGGCCTTTGCGGATCGCATCAGCCATTTTGGGGTTGTCTTCGACAACGAGTACTCGCATGTGGGTGACTCCTTCGCAATACTATCGCAGCGAGGGGGCGGAAAGTGTTCTGAAGATTACATTAAGCCCGTATGAACCTATTATAACCATCACTTAAGTAGGCAAGCAACCGTGGAATCGCCGATCCTTTCGGGGAAGAAGTCCCACAGCTTTTCTTGAGAAAGGAGCCGAGCATGAACACAGTCGCAATGAGCATCAACTCTCGACGCGTCGCGCCCGAGATAGCCCAGCTCGTCGAATGCGCTTCTCTGCGAACCATGGAGCTCTTTCGAGATGTATCGTCGTCCGAGCTCGCCCGCCTCGCGGGAATCACCCGTTTTCAGCAGGTCGCCAAGAGGAGCCGTATCCCGGTTCTCAACGACGGCCATTTCTCGTTCCTGATGGACGGCCTGGCCAAGGTCTCTCGCCTGGATGGTAGCGGCGGCGAGACCGTACTGTACTTGATGAAGCCGGGCGAGTCGTACGGCGTACCCGTGTCCGAATACCGCGACGACATTAGTATCATCGCGTTGCAACCGAGCGTCGTCGCCCGCGTGCGGATGCGCGAGCTCGAGCAAATCGTCGGGACCGGGAAGTTGCAAGCCGAGATCAGCAACATTCGCTCCGTGCGCGTTCGCCAGATGGAAGACCGACTCGACGAGATGTCGGGGCGGGTACCGGCCCGGACCGCGCGCATCCTCCTGCGCTTGTGCAAGGAGTTCCCGAAGTCGCTGCAGTGCGGGACCAAGGTCAACGTTCTGCTCACCCAGCAGGACATCGCCAGCATGATCGGAGCCACGCGCGAGGTGACCAGCAGCACGCTGAACGTGTTCCGTCGTAAGGGCTGGCTGGGCATTCACGATCGTTACATGTGCGTGCACAACCCGGATGAATTGTACGAAGCGTCGACTTGCGCTCACGCCGTGTAAAGGTCTCGAACGGGAGGTGGTGCGCCGTGAGTGCGCGTAGCGTCCTGCTACTTGTGTTGGGGCTGTCCGTGGTCGGGGCTTGTTCACGCGGTGATGCCGGCCAAGTCAATCGTCAGGAGCGCCGGCAGTTTCACATCGTCATGGAGAGCAAGCTGCGCGACCTCGATCGCGGCATTGCGGGACTGGTGAGTTCGCCCGCGACCGCGGACAGCGCCTACGTTACTGGCATCGAGGATCTCAAGCGGAGCCAGGCCGAGTTGCAAGCGGAGCTGAAGGCTTTGGACTCCGCTTCCGACCAGGAGTGGCTCGCGCACCGAGATTCGGTGCAGTCCCACTACCACGCCAATCGTGCCCAGTACGGCGCGCTGGCGAAGTATGAAACCAGGCCGCCGCCGTTGGCTTCGGCCATCACACCCGGGGGAGAATCCGTCGACACGGCCGCGCCCAGCGACTCCACGCAGAATGTAGGCTCGCCGTCGCGTTAGCTTCGTCCCGCATACCGCGCTGTTTGAATGCCGCGCTTGCGTTGACATTTGCGTTCGTCACCGCGGGTTGCTCGTCCGGCGACAAAGTCGATTCCAATTTCGACACTCGCGTCGCCAATCCCTCCTATGCGCAAGATGGTCCCCTCGTTCTCTTCGACGAGGTACATCACAATGTGCATCGCGCGCGAAAGAGCTACCGACCCTTCGTCGAGCTAATCGAGTCCGACGGTTACCGCGTCGAGCGCGGCACCGGCGCTATTTCAGCGGCGGAGCTGGCACCGTTCGACATCCTCATCGTGGCGGGGGCACTCGGCGACAACGACGTCAACGACGAACCGGCGTTCGAGGACGCGGAGTGCGATGCGATTCGCGACTGGGTCGTCGCGGGCGGTGCGTTGCTTCTAATCGTCGATCACTTTCCGGTGGGTGACGCGAATGCGGGACTCGCGGAACGATTCGGCGTGCAATTGGGCAGGGGCGTCGCGGAGGATTCGCTCAATTACGACCCTGAATTCGATCAGACGCATATCGTGTTCTCGCGCGCGAACGGTGGACTGGGCCGGCACCCGACCGTCGACGGTCGAGAGGCAACGCACAGCGTCGATCGCGTGCTGACGTTCACGGGTACTTCGCTCTATGCGCACCCACCCGCGGTCTCCTTCCTCGTGCTGTCTGGCAGTGCGGTTGCTCGACCTCCGAAACCGGAGGTCGATCGACGAGGAGGAGACGTGATCGTGAAAGTCGGCTACGGAGATCCGGTTTCCGTTCCAGGCTGGTCGCAGGGGCTCGCGCTGGAGATCGGCAAGGGACGCGTGGTGGTTCTCGGCGAAGCGGCCATGCTCACCGCGCGGTTGCATCGATTCGACGGACGGCCGATCGGGATGAACACCGCCGGCTACGACAATCGCCAGCTCGCGCTCAACATCATGCACTGGCTGACGAGGCTCCTGTAGATCTTGTGGGCGAGCTTCCCGAAGCTCCGGCGTGACGCTCCACGATTCGCTCCATCTTGGTGACAGCAATCGAATTACCCCTCTAAAGGGACTAGCTCCCCTTTCACTCCTTCGGTCGATTCAATCCCAGCCAATCCCTCCCGTATGCTGATCGGGAAATGACAACGCATCAATTCAATCGTCCCAACGCGCCCGCTTTCGAACAACTCGCGAGAGACGTGCAAACCGTAGTTAGCGTGGTCGTCTACGACGTGCACGACGTTAGCGCCTTTCTCGAATCGGTGCAGGACGCCTACGATCGCATGCTGGCCGCGGCAAATGGAGCGACGTCCGCGCGCTCGAGCGTTGCGACTGCGCCAGCGACGCGGCGTGCGCGATGCCCGAGATGAACAAGGGGCTAACGATCCTCTGCCGTGCGCCCCGATTTGGACGCATGAAGAACGAGGAGCGCCATTCCGGATGGGAATGCTGGCGCACTGCGAGATAACGAACCCTGAAAGGAGGTGGGTCACGTGTTGTGGACCATCGCTGTCATCATGTTGATTCTTTGGCTGCTTGGTTTGATAACGTCGTACACCATGGGTGGATTCGTTCACATCCTCCTGGTCATCGCCATCGTGGTCGTACTTATGCGTGTCATTCGCGGACGAAAGATCTAGCTGTCGCCCGTTCGTTCGTCGTCGATTGTCAAAGTCGCGTAGACATGATCCTGACACAACGGGATCAGCAAGAGAGGTCTGAGATGAAAGCGCTCGTTCATCACGGCTGGGGGAAGCCTTCCTTCAAGGACAAACCCCGGCCCGCAATCCAGGCACCGACGGATGCCATCGTCAAAGTCACGAACGCGACGATTTCCGGTTCGGATGTACGCGCGATGCGAGGCGATGCCCCACGCATTGCCCGCGGGCGAATACTCGGAAACGAAGGCACCGGTATCATCGAGCGAGTCGGCGACTGTGTCTCCAACTTCCGCGTAGGCGATTGCGTGTTGATTTCGTGCCTCACGTCGTGCGGGACATGCGCACCGTGCGAGCAGGGGGAGCCCACGCGCTGCCATAACGGCGGCTGGATACTGGGGCGTGAGATCGACGGAACTTATGCCGAGTACGTCCGCGTTCCATTCGCTGACCACAGCTTGCTTTTGATGGCCGGCGCAGGTGACCACAACACAGACGGGCCATGGATTGACAACTTTCTCGAGGGCTTCGTGCACAGTGTCATTTATGGACCAGGCGAACGCGTCGATACGGTTCCCATTGTCTTCGGGGGTTCGGTCGGAATGGGGCCGCTCCTTACCGTCATGCAGTACTACCGAACGGTGATCCGTCCCAACTTGCGCACGAGCGTCGCTCATCCCGAAGCGCGCAAACCCGCGTCTCGCAACACCCCAAGGCTGTTACGACAACAACTACTGCATTACTTCGAGCCTACGAAAACGAGGTAGGCACAATAAAGGAGCAACCAATGCAACGAATGACTTCACGATTACTATTCGCGATCGCAGCAGCTGCATGCTGCATGCTACCGGCATCGGTGCGAGCGCAGTCGGACGAATTACCGGCGCACAACAACGGCAGTTTGGGATTCCACAATCTGTCGGCCCCGTTGGGTGGCCGATGGTGGTTCGCCGGTCAGAAGATCGGATTGGACGTCGGCCTTGGGTTCCAGTCGACGCCAGCCCCCAGCTACGACGAGAAGCTGACCGGCTGGGCCTTCGAGGTGGGAGTGCCCATCGTCCTGAAGAACTGGGACAAGGTCCATCTCCTCTTCCGGCCGGGTTTGCTCTACGAAAGCGATGAAGTCGAAACGACGTCGCCGCCGACGCCGTTCGACTCCGACGACACGACGACGTTCAGCCTCACCGCGGAGCTCGAGGCCGAGGTGTTCCTGGTGAAAAACTTCAGCGTGTCGGCCAGCCACGGCATCGGGTTCTTCAGCGTCGACCCGGCCGGGGGCGGCGACAGCGTCACGAGCATAGGCACCTTGGGTAACAACTTTTCGCATATTGGATTTCACATCTACTTCTTCGGCGGAGGATCGCGTTAGAAACGTGAAATGGAAGCATGAAAATGAAACTGATCGGAATCCTTCTCATAATCATCGGCGGCGTCGGAGTCATCTTGGGCGGTGTCACCTTCATCCGCGAGCGAGGCACCGCGCACGCCGGGTCGGTCGATATCGTCGCGGAGAGCAAGGCGGGGATATCCATTCCGCAAACCGCCAGCGTGGCCGCTATTATCGTGGGAGGGTTGCTAGTTGTAAGCGTGCTGGCGGACGCCGAAGCTTTCCGAGTAGGCAGGCGCCGGCCAATCGCGATATCGTCGGGTGAGCATGACGAAAAGAGGAGCCATCCCGGATTGCCGGATGGCTCCTCGCCCGTTGGCCGTCGACCGATTCGTGGTCGCTCGAGCGACCATTCTTAGGGACTAGCTCCCTTTTCACCCTTCCGGCCGATTCAATCGCGCCCCACCCTCCGGTACGCTGTCGAGCAATCGACAAGACCACCAATTTACACGGCTCGCCGCGTAGCGACGGAACCGTCGTTTGTCGCCAGCGAGACCAAGGAGGACCCCAATGTATCGGTATCGCCGAACAAGTTTCTTTGCAGCGTGGCCATTGGCAATGCTGCTGATCGCAACGGCCGGATGTGACGACGACGACCCCGTCAGCCCACCATCAGACACCGTCGCACCGACTGTGAGTTCCACCAACCCTGCGAATGGCGCCACAGGCGTGGCGGTCATCACGGCATCATTCAGTGAGGCGATGAACGCCTCCACGCTCACGACAGCCACCTTCACCGTTGCCGGCGCAGCTCCCGTGACCGGGACCGTCACCTACGATGCGGCGACTTATTTAGCGAGATTCACGCCCACAAGCGCCCTCACGCCCAGCACGTCATATACAGCGACCATCACGACCGGGGCCAAAGATGTCGCCGGCAACGCGCTGGCGAGTAACCATGTGTGGAGCTTCACGACGTCGGCGTCGTCTAGCAATCAGCCGTTAGTGGCTCTCGGCGGGGCTGGAGCTTTCGCGGTTCTGGCCGGTTCGACGGTCACCAACACGGGACCAACTGCTCTGACAGGAGATCTGGGTGTGAGCCCGGGAACCGCGGTGACTGGCTTCCCGCCGGGAACCCTGACCGGTGCGACGCACGCGGGTAATCCCACTTCGGCGCAGGCCCAGACCGATCTGACCACGGCGTACAACGACGCCGCTGGACGAACCCTGTCACCCGTCACCGTCGCCGGGAATCTCGGCGGGTTGACTTTGCCCCCGGGCCTGTATAAGTCCACGTCCTCGCTCTCGATCTCCTCGGGCGATCTCACGCTCGACGCCGGCGGCGACGCGAATGCGGTCTTCATTTTCCAGATGGCATCGACGCTTACCACGACATCCGGCCGAAGAGTGATCCTGAGCGGTAGCGCCAACGCTTCAAACATCTTCTGGCAGGTGGGGAGCTCGGCGACGCTGGGAACGACGTCCGTATTCATGGGCACCATCATGGCGAATCAGTCCATCACTCTGAATACCGGGGCGACGCTGACTGGCAGGGCACTGGCACGGATTGGTGCAGTGACGCTGGCCAGCAATACCGTCGTAGTGCCCTAGAGTTTCGAAGACCGTCGGCGAAAGAGATTCGCCGCCGCGGGATCACGTCGCGCACCTCCAAGCCGACATGGAGGTGCGCGACGTCGAGGCTGAAGGCTCTCAAAGACAGTGCGAATCGCGTCAAATCCTGGGGCAACGCTGGGAATTTGACGAGCGGGGAGCGGTAGCATGGACGACAATCGCGGAACGGTGCCCACAGCCAAGACGCTCAAAGACTTCGGCCTTTGGCACCTGCGTCACGTCGACTTGCTCAAGTCCGTCGACGGTGAAGCGCTGAAACGGTTCACGCGACTGCTGCAACTGCGCGAATTCAAGCGCGGCGAAACCATCTACGTCATCAGCGGCAGCCGCGACGAGCACTTGCAGCGCGTGTACTTTCTCCTCAAGGGTCGCGTCAAGATCAGTAGTGTCGACGATGCCAGCGGAAAGGAACTTCTTCTACTACTCATCAAACAAGGTGAGCCGTTCGGTCTCTTGAATTCGGTCGGCAACGAGACGACCGAGCTGCACGCATCGGCCTTGCAGGCATCGCTCGTCGGGTACGTCCCGCGCGAAGATTTCGATAAGCTGATCGAGAAGGCCGGCGCATGTTCGCGAGTCGTCAAGCTCATTGGCGAGCGGTCGGTCGAGGTGGTGTCCCGCTTCGAAGACCTGGCGTTTCGAAGTGTGCTCGCGCGGGTGGCCAGAGTGTTGCTCCACCTGGCCCACGAATTCCCCGAGCAACGAAAGTGCGGCATGGGCATCGACGTCCCCCTGACGCAGCAGGACGTCGCCAACCTCATCGGTGCCCGCCGCGAGGTCGTGAGCACACACATGAGTCGCTTCAAACGCGACAGTGTCGTCGTGTTCCACAAGCAAAGCATCTGCATCCACGATCACGATGCGCTCGCCAAGCTCGCCGAGTGACGCCAACCCAGCCATCGCTTGAAAGTCGTCTCCCGCGGTGTTAGCGCGCTAACAGGCGATCGCTTAACCAGTTCCACAAAAAACCCCATTGACGACCGCAAAGTGCGTCGCCTAATGTTTTTGACAACATGACCAGTGAAGAGCCTGCCGTTACTCGGGATAGGTACATTCGGCTCGTCTCCCTTGCGGCCAACGTCGGCACCCGTCTCGGCATGGACTTTTCATGTAGGAGCGACTTTTGGCGGCAAAGATTCGGGTCTTGTTGATCGAAGACAACCGCTTCTTGCGGGAAGGCATCACGGACCTTCTCCAGAGTGAGGGTGGTTTCGCCGTCGACGCGCGCGCCGACGGCGACGGTTCGGCCGGACAGCTCGAGGTTGTGCGCCCGCCCGACGTCGTCCTTTTGGATCTCGGTCTGGAAAAAGAAAACAGCTTGAAACTGATGACTGTCCTTCGGGAACGCTTTCCGAAGGCGAGAGTCATCGCAATGGATATCCTCCCCGACCAAGACGACATCGTCCAATTCGTCAAGGCAGGAGGATGCGGTTTCATCCTCAAGAACGCCCCCGTGGACGATTATGTGAAGACCATACAAGCCGTCGCCGGTGGGGCCACCATTCTTCCGGCCGTGTTGACCAAATCACTCTTCACGCAGATCGTCGAATCGGTCCTCAAGAACGGGACCGGCGTTCCCGATCACGCAATCCAGCTGACCAAGCGCGAGCGGGAAGTCGTCGACCTGATTTCCCAGGGCATGAGCAACAAGGAAATCGCGCAGGAACTCCACATCGCGACCTTCACCGTGAAGAGCCATGTCCACAACGTGCTGGAAAAGTTGGAACTCGGCACGCGCCTGCAGATTGCGGCCTTTGTCCGCAACGAACGAAGCGATTAGCCGCCGTAGCTCGTTCGGCCATCCGAGGGACTAGCTCCCTTTTCATCCTCGCGATCGATTCAATCCCGCTCCCGGCCTCCGGTACGCTGTCTACGAAAGAAAGACAGCATACCAATCGAATTGTCCCAACGCCGGGTGGCCCCGCCGACTTGTGGCCTGCCGGCGGTCGTCATGGAGGTTAACCATGAATTGCAGACGCAAGTGCCCAACCATCATCGCCGCCGGCGGACTGGCCGCGCTGTTAGTCCTTCCCTCCCTCGGGTTCACTCAGTCGTTAGGCTCTGCAGAAATGTTCGCCGTTCTAGCGGGCTCGACGGTCACCAATACCGGGCCGACCACCATCGTCGGAAGTGTGGGTGTAAGCCCGGGAACCGCGATCATGGGCCTCCCTCTGGGACAGCCGACCGGAGGAACCATTCACGGAGGTGACATCGTCGCGGCTCAGGCTCAGAGTGATCTCACCATTGCTTACAATTCGCTGGCAGGCATGGCTTGCGGCACCAACCTGACCGCCCAGGATTTGGGTGGCATGACGCTCGCGCCAGGCGTGTATTGCTTCGATACATCGGCTCAGCTGACGGGAACACTCACGCTCGACGGTCAGGGCGATAGCAATGCAGTCTTCGTTATCCAGATCGGGAGCACACTCACGACCGCAACCATCGCGGTTGTCGACCTGATCGGTGGAGCGAAGCCTGGGAACGTGTATTGGCAGGTAGGCAGCAGCGCGACTCTCGGCCTTGGCACCGCATTCGCGGGCAACATTGTCGCGCTGGAGAGCATCACCCTGACTACCGGTGCGAGCCTGGCTGGAAGAGCTCTGGCGCGCACTGGCGCAGTGACGATGGATACGAACGCGATTGTTGGCGGCACGTCAGTGCCCGTACGCGAGATTTCGTGGGGAATGTTCAAGGCGTTTTATCGGTAAACGGGAGAAAAATCAGTACCGCCCGCGGGATCAGTTGACCAAGCGCGAGCGCGAAATCGTCGACCTGATTTCAAAGGGCATGAGCTGCGCGTTCGCTAGGGGGGGCATTGACGAAGAAAGCAAATTTGCACTTGGTCGCGGAGTACGCAACCTCGCAGACACACTCGAGCAAGGCAAGCGACCCGTTCGCGATGCAGCCTCTGGGTAAGCGAACGAGATCAGTGAGCAAAGGAAACGGGCGCGAGCGGATCGAGAACCCGCTGGCCGACTCCGAACTCCGCTACCGGCGGTTATTCGAAGCCGCCCAAGACGGCATACTGATTCTGGATGCCGAAACAGGGCAGATCACCGAGGCCAATCCGTTTCTACAAGCCATGCTCGGCTACGCCCACGCTGAGCTGCTGGGCAAGACGCTCTGGGAAATCGGCTCGTTCAAGGACGTCGTTGCCAGCCGGAAGGCCTTTCGGCAATTACAGGCCAAAGAATACGTCCGCTACGACGACCTGCCGCTCGAAACCAAGGGGCACGAGCAAAGGCACGTGGAGTTCGTCAGCAACGTGTACACGGTCGGCAACAGCAAGGTGATTCAGTGCAATATCCGCGACATCACGGAACGGAAGTCAGCCGAGGATCACGCTCGGAAGATCCACGAGGGCTTGTTGTCGTTGGTGGACAAACTGAAGAGGCGCGAAGAGGGGCTCCGCGAGCAGGCCAATCATGATGCAGTTACCGGCCTGTTCAACCGGCGCTACCTCGACGACAGCCTGACGCGCGAACTGAGCCTGTCGTGGCGTCGCAGCGCCTCTTTGGCGCTCGCGATACTCGACATCGATCATTTCAAGAGATTCAACGACACGTTCGGGCACGATGCCGGCGACTTGGCGTTACGCGAGTGCGCGCGAGTGCTGTCCAAGCACCTCCGCAAGAGCGACATCGCTTGCCGCCTGGGCGGCGACGAGTTTGCGCTCGTTCTGCCGGATTCGTCTCTTGCGGATACTCAGCAGCGCGTGGAGGAAATCTGTGAACTCATCAAGCGAGTGGATATGCGGTACGAGGGGCGGTTGCTCGGCATCATGACCCTGTCGGTCGGCGTCGCGGTGTCGCCCGAGCACGCTTTCACTGCTCGGGAGCTGTTGCGCGCGGCTGACGACGCTCTTTACGCCGCCAAGCAGAACGGCCGCGGGCAAGTCGCTCTCTACACGTCGACAGAATGATCGGCGCTTCCTGAGCAGCCAGGCGCCGCGCTCGCAGTGATAGACTAAGGGACTAGCTCCCTTTTCATCCGGATGGTCGATTCAATTCGGTGCCCCGTGTTCGGTATACTATTAGTAATCTCTTCGGTTCAGACAACTCGCTATTCACGTGGCACAGGAAAGGTTCGCCGTGAAACCCAGTACGCATTACTACGTCTTGTCCTTGAGCGAGGATACGAACAGGCTCTACGAAGCCTTTCGCGACAGCTTGATCGATATCAAGAACACCTGGTTCCCCCTCGAGTCCGCGCATGGCGCGAGACACCCCGCGCTAAACGACGTTCAGCTGCGAACACATCTACAGAGGGTAGACCATCACTTCGCTCATTACTTTGAGCAGGATCCGCTCGGATTGGTCGTTGCCGGAAAAGAGAGGCATCTGTCCGCGTTCGCGGCGGTGACCGCGTATTCCGGGGTGATCATCGGATGTGTCGACGGCGATCACTCGGCCACGTCACCCCGGGACTTGGGAAAAATTGTATGGCCGCTCGTCAAAGGGGTCATGGCTGGAGCGGCTGAGAAGATACAGCGCGAGTTGGGAGTCGCCGTACACGCGCACAATGTCGCCGTTGGCATTGACGCCGTTGGCCAATCGGTCGACTCCGGAATCGCGGCGACGCTGCTGGTTGAGAACAGTTACCGGGCGGATGCCCCACGGAGCACGGCACTCATAGACGATGGCGACAACGTTGTGGATGGCGTCATCGAGAAAGTCCTGGCATTGGGTGGCAAAGTCATCTTCGCGGAAGACGGTTCACTGCACCGTTTTCAACAAATCGCGTTGATTCTGCGGGCGTGAACCGGATGACGACCGACCGCACTTGACCGGCCTGCGTGGTTAGAATCGGAATCGCGCCGTGATTTCGAAAAAGTTGATGGTCTCCGAAGGGCCGGTCTCCTCCAGAAACGTCTGCGGCCGTACGTGGCTGTATATGATCGTACCACTCCAGTGCCGATTGATTGTACACTCCGCCGCCAGCTCGACGCTGGTCGCCACGAACCGCGCGTCGCTGCCGGCGCCCGACCTCATCAGGCGCCCGGTGGGCCGGTACACGCCGTCGCGCGTGGATAGCCTCCAAAACGACATGTAGTCCGCCGTCAACTCCCACATGCGATTGGGTCGAACGATCACCAACATGTGCGCGTCGTAGAAATTCAACGGCCCCAGTGTCGCATCCTGCGAGAAATAGTTCCCGCGGGGAAACAACGGGTTGAAGGTCTCGAGGTCGGGATGTTCCGGGTCGCGGTCGCCACTCGCGACATCCAGGTTCAACTTCACAGTGGGCTTCCACCGCGCGTTCGGCCAAGTATACGCAGTCTCGCTCGCGACCGTCCACGCGAGGAGGTCTCCGTCCCCGAAGCTCCCGAATTGAACCATGGGCTCCCAGTTCCACGACCAGCTCCCGTTCGAACCAAAGAGTCTGGTTCCAAGCGTGTGACGCTGTTCCTCGCTGGTTCCCTGATCGAACGCGCCCGCGTCGTTGTGATAGCCGAGATAATAGAGGTCCAGGTTGGTCCCCAGTGGGCCGTCGCGTCTGGTCGCGTACACCCCCCATAGTGCTTTGGCGTCGTCGGTGGAGTCGTCGAAGACGCCGGGCTGGTTCTTGCGCGGGCGCACCGCAAGGGCGCTGAGCGACCACGACCCGTTTCGAAGGAGCACGCGCGCGCCGTCGTAGGTGTAGCGCACGTTGGGCCCGTCGCGCACAGCGACGAGTCGCGCCGTGCCGAGCTGCATCTCCTGACGACCCAGTCGAATCACGAGGTCGCTCTCTTCGTCGCGGTTGAACCACAACTCGCCCAGGAGATTTTGAAACTCCAGTTCGTCCTCATCGAGCGGCGCCGGCAAGGCGGCGCGCCCCTCCTCGATTGCGCTGTGGAGTTCCACGAACAATCTCGCGTGTGGCCCCCAGCGTACCTCGGAGAACGCCGCGAGACGCTGCAGCCACACACCGTCGGGATCCTGCGGATCCGCACCGAAGAGCGGGTTGTGAGTGTACTCGTAGCGCTCGCGAATCTCTCCGCCGAAGGAAAACGAAAAGGCCGGCGGTAGCGCGGCGCGCTGTTCGGCGTCGAGCTGGTAGCGAATCAGGGGAAACTCGGCCTGCGATGGCGCGCCCGTCGCGAGGGTAATAAAGGATCCGATGAGCGCGGCCAGCAGCATCGCGAGGGCTATTTCCCGCGCTGCAACACCACGGGCGACCAGCTCGGATCGACCGGCGCGATCTTCGGCGCCAGCGTCGCGAAGTCCGCCTCGCCGTAGACCGGCTTTCCTCCCACGATGGTCAACACGGAATGGATATCTTTGATGCGATCCTCGGGGACGGTGAAGTAATCGTCGCTCAATACCGCGAGGTCCGCGAGCTGTCCGGCTATGATGGAGCCCTTCTTCCCTTCCTCGGACGAGAACCACGCCGCCGCCGCGGTCCACAGGCGCAACGCCTCCTCGCGACTCAAGCGATTGTCGTCGTAAATGCGGACGCCGCCGACGGTCTTTCCGGTCACCAGCCACGACAGCGAGGCCCACGGGTTGTATCCCGCGACGCGCGTAGCATCGGTACCGGCAGCAACGGGCACGCCGGCCGCGAGCAGCTTGCGCAACGGCGGAGCGTGCGCGGCCATTTCCTTTCCGTAGCGGCTGCTGAAGTATTCACCCTGGTACGCCATGCGATGCTGCACCGCGACTCCGCCGCCGAGTTGTTTCACGCGCGCGATATCGGCGTCGGAGATGGTTTCGCAATGATCGAAGAACCACCGCAGCCCGTTGAACGGCGTCTCCGTGTTGATGGACTCCATCACGTTGAGAAAGCGCGTGATGGATTCGCCGTAGGTGGCGTGCAGCCGGAACGGCCACCGGGTCTGGACCAAGAACGACACCACGTCGCGCAGCTCCTGCTCCATGACGGACGGCAGCTCCGGCCGTGGCTCGCGAAAGTCTTCGAAGTCGGCCGCCGAGTACACCAGCATCTCGCCGGCTCCGTTCAAGCGATAGAAGTCGTCGCCTTGACCGGGCTTCGACGATGCGGCCCATCGGCGGAAATCCTCCAGCTCCTTCTTGGGTACTTGCGGGAAGAGGTTGTAGGCGATCCGCACCGTCATAAGGCCGTCCTTGTGTAATTGCTCGATGACGGCGTAGTCGTCGGGATAGCGCTGAAAGCCCCCGCCCGCGTCGATGACGCTGGTCACGCCCAACTGATTGAGCTCGCGCATAAACTGGAGCGTCGAGTTGATCTGTTGCGGGGTGGGCAGCTTCGGCCCCTTGGCCAGCGTGGCGTAGAGAATCGACGCATTCGGTTGCGCCAAGAGCACTCCCGTGGGTGCGCCGCTCGCATCACGCTCGATCTTTCCACCCATCGGATCCGGAGTGCTCTTGTCGTAACCGACCGCCGCGATCGCAGCGCGGTTGAGCAGCGCCCGATCGTACAGGTGCAACACGAACACCGGTGTATCGGGTGCGATCTCGTTGAGCTCGGCGAGTGTGGGCAGCCGGCGCTCGGCGAGCTGGTGCTCGCAAAAACCGCCCACGACGCGCACCCACTGCCCCTTCGGCGTCCGCGCAACCTGCTCGCGGATCAGTGCCAAGCCTTCCTTCAGGGAGCGGACGTCCTCCCATCGTAACTCCAGATTGTAGTTGAGCCCGCCGCGAATGACGTGGGTGTGGGAGTCGTTCAGGCCGGGTATGACCGTGCGTCCCTTGAGATCGACGACGCGCGTGTTCGAGTTCCGTAGCTTCAACATGTCGGCATCGGAGCCGGTGGCTTCGACGCGCGCACCATCGATCGCAACGGCGGTGACCATGGTTCCTCTCGGATCGACAATGGCGATCTTGCCGTTGTGCAGGATCAGGTCCGCCGCCATCGCACGTCCGCCCAGGAACAAGGCGGCAATCAGAATCACATGTCTCATGATCGCTCCCTTTCCGCGATGCCGCATAATTCGGCGCGTCGTCTCGCCACGGCTTCAATCTTCAACGGGCCGGGAGTCGTGAGGAATGACGATCTCCCGGCGTCCCCGCATGCGGGCATCCACCGACAGCGCCCCCGGTCCGAGTAACACAATCGCGACGCACATGCTCACCAAGAAAACTCCCGCCAACGTGGAATCGACCAAGTGCAACAAGCTGCGCGGGATCCATCCGAGTGCGACGCCGAGCGTCGCCATGCCGACGAGCATCGCGGGGATGGGCGTAACGAAACCGATCAACAGTGCCACACCCACGGATATGGCGGAGGCTCCTACCCCCCAAGCGATGATCGGTGAGACTTCGGGACTGACGAGAATCATCCATCCGTCCACAACGGCCGTCAAACCGACCACCGCGCGCAGCAAGAGCATTCCGGCGCCGGGCCAACCGCGAGGGAAAGTTGAGAAGAGCACGTGCTCGCGCCTACTTCTTCGCTTGCTTGCCGACGTCCAGTGCTTTCTGGTAGCTCTCGATCACAGCCCCGTAGTTCGGCGCCGTCATCACGTAGAGCTTCGCCAGCTCGGCTGCTTCCGGACGATTCCAGGTGCGATGGATCTCGCACAGCACCGCGTTGGTCGAAGTGGGAATGACGCCGGCCTGCGCGAAGCGAGCCAAAGTCGTCCTCGACGACATTTCGCTCGGGTCGCCGGAAGCGTCCATGACCGCGTACACTTTGAATCCGGCCGCCGTCGCATCCAACGCGGGGAACATCACGCACACGCTGGTCCACACTCCGGCCATGATCAGAGTTTTCCGCCCGGTAGCGCGCACCGCTTTCACGAAGTCGTCGTTGTCCCATGCATTGACCTCACCCTTGCGCGGCACAAAGACCGCGTGCGGCGCGTACTGGTGAATCTCGGGCATGAGCGGGCCGTTGGGACCATTGGGCTCCGATGCGGTCGTGATCACGGGAATCTTCAAAAGCGTGGCCAGCTTCGCGATCATCGTGGTGTTGGCGCGCAGCTCGTCAACCCGGACGTCTTTCACCGTCTGGAACAACCCCGACTGATGGTCGAGCAGCAAGAAGACGACGTCCGATGGGTCGAGAAGCGCGGCGCCTCCGCCCGACGGCAGCACGCTGGACTTCGTGGTGGTCTGAGTTGACTGTGCCTGCGCGAGTTGCGGAACGCCGATGAGTCCGACCCAAATCACCGCCAGGGCCCTCATGATTCGGTTCACGCTTCGTGTTTCTCTTTTCGGTCGCATTTGCCGTGCTCCTTTTTCTTGTGATCGTTTCATTCCCTGATGGGGTCAGGGCGACAGAGTGCCGCCCCGACCCCGCCTCGAGGCGGACGCTACCGAGTTCCGCCCGACACCGTCGTGCCGCGAACGAACTCGAGCAGGTCCTCGTTGAGCCGGTTCTTCTCCGTGACCGGGAGTCCGTGCGCTCCGCCCTTGTAGACCTTCAAGGTGGCGTTCCTGACCAGCTTCGACGACATCATCGCGGATGCTCCGATGGGGACGATCTGGTCGTCGTCGCCATGAATGATCAAGGTCGGCACATCGAACTTCTTGAGATCTTCGGTGAAGTCGGTCTCGGAGAACGCCTTGATGCAGTCGTAGGTGCCATTGGCTCCCGCCATGATGCTCGCGAGCCAGAACGAATCGATCACGCCCTGCGACGGCTTGGCCCCGGGGCGGTTGTAGCCGAAGAAGGGGCCGCTCGCGAGGTCGCGGTACAACTGCGAACGGTCGGCGAGCGACGCGGCGCGCATCCCGTTGAACACGTCGATGGGAAGGCCGCCGGGATTTGCGTCGGTCTTCACCATGAGCGGCGGGACGGCCGAAATCAGCACCGCCCCCGCGACGCGCTTGGTGCCGTGGCGACCGATATAACGCGCGTCTTCCCCGCCGCCCGTCGAGTGTCCGATGTGGACGGCATCTTTGAGATCGAGTGCTTCGACCAACGTCGCGAGGTCGTCGGCATACGTGTTCATCTCGTTGCCGTTCCAAGGCTGGCTCGAGC
>Ga0137423_1000011_pt1:0-2500 | contig 206428 bp, 158 predicted proteins | sample EasRivERMZT600_2_FD_102326 | JGI IMG/M metagenome (GOLD analysis project Ga0137423, IMG submission 102326) | Soil microbial communities from meander-bound floodplain in the East River, Colorado, USA - East River MetaG ERMZT600_2 | ecosystem: Environmental > Terrestrial > Soil >...
AATCGGTTAATACCCGAGTGGGTTGACAGTACCACCAGAGGAAGCTCCGGCCAACTCCGTGCCAGCAGCCGCGGTAACACGGGGGGAGCAAGCGTTGTTCGGATTCATTGGGCGTAAAGAGCTCGTAGGCGGCTCTGTAAGTCGGGAGTGAAAGACCACGGCTCAACCGTGGAAACGCTTTCGAAACTGCGGAGCTTGAGGCTGGGAGAGGAGATTGGAATTCCTGGTGTAGCGGTGAAATGCGTAGATATCAGGAGGAACACCCGTGGCGAAGGCGAATCTCTGGACCAGTTCTGACGCTGAGGAGCGAAAGCTAGGGGAGCAAACAGGATTAGATACCCTGGTAGTCCTAGCTGTAAACGATGGGCACTAGGTGTGGGGGGATCGACCCCTTCCGTGCCGCAGTTAACGCATTAAGTGCCCCGCCTGGGGAGTACGACCGCAAGGTTGAAACTCAAAGGAATTGACGGGGGCCCGCACAAGCGGTGGAGCATGTGGTTTAATTCGATGATACGCGAAGAACCTTACCGGGGCTTGACATGCAGCAGAAGTTTGTGGAAACACACTCGTCCCTCACGGGACTGTTGCACAGGTGCTGCATGGCTGTCGTCAGCTCGTGTCGTGAGATGTTGGGTTAAGTCCCGCAACGAGCGCAACCCTTGTCTTTAGTTGCCATCAGGTCAAGCTGGGCACTCTAGAGAGACTGCCGGTGATAAACCGGAGGAAGGTGGGGATGACGTCAAGTCATCATGGCCCTTACGTCCCGGGCTACACACGTGCTACAATGGCCGGTACAGAGGGCTGCGAACTCGCGAGAGTGAGCGAATCCCAAAAAGCCGGTCTCAGTTCGGATTGCAGTCTGCAACTCGACTGCATGAAGTCGGAATCGCTAGTAATCGCAGATCAGCAGGCTGCGGTGAATACGTTCCCGGGCCTTGTACACACCGCCCGTCAAGTCAACCGAGTCGAGTGCACCCGAAGTCGCCGTACCAACCCGCAAGGGAGGAAAGCGCCGAAGGTGTGCTTGGTGAGAGGGACTAAGTCGTAACAAGGTAGCCGTACTGGAAAGTGCGGCTGGATCACCTCCTTTCTAAGGAGAGCGACTGAAGGGCGATCTTGTACAAAGATTGCCATTCACAAACTCCTAGGTCGACATATCGAGTCACTTGGGCTCACACACTATCCGTTTTTATATGGTTTCCATTTAGAACCGAGATTCTTATCGGGCCTATAGCTCAGTTGGTAAGAGCGCACGCCTGATAAGCGTGAGGTCGATAGTTCAAATCTATCTAGGCCCACCAGGTTCTGGAGACGATCCTTACTTCGGGGATATAGCTCAATTGGGAGAGCGCCGCCTTTGCAAGGCGGAGGTTACCGGTTCGAGCCCGGTTATCTCCACCAAGTGGGATTTCTGGCAGTAGCCAGACATGATCTTTGACAATCTGTAGGGTAAGAGAGCGGTATCTTCCTTAGAATGCTTTGAGTAAAGCTACTAAGGGCGCATGGCGGATGCCTTGGCGTCGGTAGGCGAAGAAGGACGCGGTAAGCTGCGATAAGCTCCGGTGAGGTGCACACAACCGTTGACCCGGAGATTTCCGAATGGGGGAACCCAGCGCGTCAAAAGCGCGCTCCGCTTCGATGAATACATAGTCGAAAAGCGAGCCAACGGGGCGAACTGAGCCATCTAAGTAGCCCCAGGAAGAGAAGGAAACCTCGATTTCCTCAGTAGCGGCGAGCGAACGGGAAAGAGCCTAAACCCAGTTGCATGTAAACCAGCATGTGTTGTGCAGCGGGTGTCGTGGGACCCAATTTGACCCGAGTGCTGCGAGGGTCGGAGAGTTACAAAAGCGACGACTAGTCGAACAGTCTGGAAAGTCTGACCATAGAAGGTGCTAGTCCTGTAGACGAAAGTTGATCGCACTCTCTCGATAGGGCACCCAAGTACCACGGGACACGTGAAATCCAGTGGGAATCCGGGAGGACCATCTCCCAAGGCTAAATACTCACCGACGACCGATAGTGAACAAGTACCGTGAGGGAAAGGTGAAAAGAACCCCGAGAGGGGAGTGAAATAGTACCTGAAACCATGTGCCTACAAGCGCTGGAAGGACGACCCCGGGTCTTCGGATCTGGGCAAGTCTGACCGGGTGCCTTTTGCATAATGAGTCCGCGAGTTTTTCTGTGTAGCGAGGTTAAGTGCATTGATGCATGGAGCCGTAGCGAAAGCGAGTCTGAACAGGGCGATTAGTTGCACGGAAAAGACCCGAAGCTGAGTGATCTATCCATGGCCAGGGTGAAGCGCATGTAACAGTGCGTGGAAGGCCGAACCGACCAAAGTTGAAAATTTGGCGGATGAGCTGTGGATAGGGGTGAAAGGCCAATCAAACTCAGAGATATCTGGTTCTCCCCGAAATGTTTTTAGGAACAGCCTCGCGCGATGTATGCCGGGGGTAGAGCACTGATTGGGCTAGGGGGGCTACAACCCTACCAAACCCATTCA